>Ga0307372_10000532_pt1 | contig 68137 bp, 67 predicted proteins | sample OX1MG_FD_202533 | JGI IMG/M metagenome (GOLD analysis project Ga0307372, IMG submission 202533) | Soil microbial communities from Risofladan, Vaasa, Finland - OX-1 | ecosystem: Environmental > Terrestrial > Soil > Coastal area > Acid sulfate soil | place: Finland: Risofladan, Vaasa | collected... | reverse complement strand
TCTGTGGCGAACGGCAGCGCCTCTCCAGCTCCTGCCGATCCTTCCGCGAAATGCGGACCTCTCTTGCTTCGGGAATCATCCCAATCTTGAATCACGACTCACCTTCCATGAAAAGGGGGTACTAGGGTATGCAGAACCCAGGGGCGCCGACACTCTAACGGCGCGAGGAGCCCGCCGCCAGTGACGAACGTACCCCGTCTGCTCGCTTTGTCGACCGCATTGCCGCCCTTCGCCCTGCGCCAAGCGGACATTGAGCGTCGCGCCCGCGCCTATTTCACGGGCGCCGCCGCGCTCGACCTTGACCGCTTGTTGCCGGTCTTCGCCAACGCGGGCATCGAGACGCGGTATTCCTGCGTGCCGCTCGAATGGTACGACCGCGCGCACGGCTGGGCCGAGCGCAATGAGCTCTATCTCGAGCACGCCGTGCGGCTGCTCGAGCACGCGGGCCGGGCGTGCCTTGCCGCCGCCGCGCTCGCGCCCGATCAAGTCGACGCGGTGATCACCGTCTCAACCACCGGTATCGCGACGCCCAGCCTCGATGCGCGCCTGCTCAACCGGCTCGGGCTGCGCCCGGACGTGATCCGGCTGCCTGTCTTCGGCCTCGGCTGCGCCGGCGGAATTGCCGGCTTGGCGCGGGCCGCGGACCTCGCGCGCACTCGCCCGGGCGCCAACGTTCTCTTCCTCGTGGTCGAGCTCTGCGCGCTCTGCTTCCGGCGCGGCGACAATTCGAAGAGCAACGTCGTCGCCACCGCGCTGTTCGGCGATGGCGCCGCCGCCGGCATCGTCTCGACGACGGGCGACGGTCCACGCCTCGGTCCGACCGGCGAGCATACTTGGCCCGACTCTCTCGGCGTCATGGGCTGGGACGTGATGGAAGACGGACTCAAGGCGATCTTTTCGCGCGATATTCCCGCGCTCGTGCGGAGCAAGTTGCGCGCGGCCGTCGACGCGTTCCTCGCGCGCCACGGCCAGTCGCTCGCCGAGATCGACCACGTCGTCTGCCATCCGGGCGGCATGAAGGTGCTGACGGCGATCGAAGAGGCCTTCGCGCTCGCGCCGCACGCGCTCGATCATGCGCGCCAGGTATTGCGCGACTGCGGCAACATGTCGGCGGCAACCGTGCTCTTCGTGCTCGATCGCACGCTCAAGGCAAGCGCACGTGGACGGATGCTGCTCTCGGCGCTCGGTCCGGGTTTCACGGCCGGCTTTCTGGTGCTCGACGCGTGAGCCCGCTGCCGCTCGTCGTCGCTCTGGTGGCGCTGACGCGGTTGGGCGAGCTCGCCTATTCGGCACACAATGCCCGCGCTCTCAAGGTGCGTGGCGCGATCGAGCGCGGCGCCAGACACTATCCGCTGATCGTCGCGCTGCACGCGGCGTGGCTGCTCGCGCTGATCGCTTTGGTGCCATGGGACGCGCCGGTGAATTGGTTCTGGCTCGGCGCGTTCGCGGCGCTGCAGATTCTCCGCCTCTGGACCATCCGGAGCCTGGGCCCCTACTGGACGACCCGCATCTACGACCTGCCTGGCGTGCCGGTCGCGCGCCGCGGCCCTTACCGCTTCGTCGCGCATCCCAATTACCTGATCGTCGCCGGCGAGATCGCGATGCTGCCCCTTGCCTTCGGCGCGTGGCGCATCGCATTGATTTTCTCGGTGGTCAACGCCGTGCTGCTCCTGTGGCGAATTCGTGTCGAAGAGCGCGGCCTCGCGCCCCGACGCGTATTACCGGTTTCGCAAGGACCGATCTAAGGTGAAAAAACCGCCGGCGTAGGGTTTTGGTCGATTGGCGAGCGAGACCGCTCGCCCTACCATCCGTGCGACTTTGCGATCGGACCCCCCGTGCGGCGCGGATCGCATGATCCGCTCACCGCGAACGAATGGAAGGCGTGTGATGATCAAGCCGCTGACCGTCGTCGTCCTTGCCGTCGTTATCCTGGCAGTTGCTGGTTGCGCCAGCGAACCGCCCAAGCAACCCTCCAGCGCCGCCGCGACTGCGCCGTCCGCCAGTAGCGGCGGCGATTACGTCCCCACGACGCTGCCCATCCGCTTCTTCGAGTAAGTACGGCCTTTATGACGTCCGCGGGTTGACCCGCGTACGCCCGCGTGCCTATTGTCCGGCGCAGTTGCGCGAGCCCGTAGCTCAGCCGGTAGAGCACATGACTTTTAATCATGGGGTCGCGGGTTCGACTCCCGCCGGGCTCACCAAATCTTCCAATGTGAAGCGGCAATGAGCTACCTCCGGCGGATCCTCCAGCCCGGCGAGACGCTGCGCTATGCTGGGCGGCTGCACTGGGTCGTCTATTTTCCGGGCCTCGTGCTTTTCGCGGTTGCGGCCGCGACGTATCTCGCATTCGCCGCAGCGAGCGGTTTTGGCGTCGCCACGCCTTACCTTTTGATGCTTCTCGACCTGGTGATGGTTGTGAGCCTGTTGAGCTTGCTGATCGCCGCGCTGCGCCGATGGACGACGGAGATCGCCGTCACCGACCACCGCGTCATCTTCAAGCGCGGCCTGATCCGCCGTCACACGATCGAGATGAACATGGACAAAGTTGAAAGCGTCGACGTCGATCAATCGCTCGGTGGCCGGATTCTCGGCTACGGCGACATCATCGTGCGCGGCACCGGCTCAAGCATCGAGCCCTTCCGCCGCATCGCCGCGCCGCTCGAATTCCGCAATCAGGTCACTGCGCGCTGAGCGCGTCAGGCGGTAGCAGCCCAGCGCCGGTCGGTGCGCAGCGGCGACTCCTCCGGCACGAACAGCATGTCGATCTGCGCCAGAGCGTGATCGAGTGGTCGCCGCGCGTATCCGAGCACGTCAAACGCGACGAAGCCGCGCGTCTTCATGAACGCGATCAGGTCATAGAGCTCCGGTCCGCCCTTGATCGTCGCCAGCGTGCTGGTTTCCGCGATGATGGCGTCCAACTCGCCGATGCGCTCGCCCATGCCCTGCAGCACCGCGAGCTCCGAGCCCTGCACGTCGATCTTGGCCAGGGCCGGCCGCTCGAAGCTGCCCAGCAGCGTATCGAAGCGCCGCACCACGACGGTCTCGCGCCGCAGCACGTCACGTGGTCCGACTTCCTCGAAGAAGGTCGAGCCCTGGATGTCCGCGCGCACTTCGATCTCCATTTCGCCGTCGCGATCGGACAATGCGACGTTGAGCACCTCGCAATCGAGCTGCCGCGACAATTGGTGCATATAACGCAGAGATTCCGCGGTCGGATCGACCAGATAATAGAACGCGTCTGGAAACTCGCGATAGAGCTCGTAGGTACCGTACGCGACGCCGATGTCGAACACCGTGCGCGGCCGTAAGCCGCGGCGTTTGATGACGTCGGCGGTCGCCCGCCATGACGGCGGCGGCGATCGGCTCCACCGCGCTTTGATCGGCCGCAGCGCCTGCTTGATCGCCTCAACGAGCCGCGGTGCCTCGGCTGCCGGTGGCGGATCGGGCCGCGCCGCCACCGCCCCGAACGCCAAGAACGTCAAAAGACTTCGCACCCACGCTTGCTATCAACTCGGCCTGCACCCGTCGCGTGACAATTCGGTGAGACTTGACAAGCGCCGCGGCCACACCGGAAATCCCGCCGGGGAGGATCGTCATGCCTTTTGCCACGACTGACGACGGCGTCCGGCTCCATTACGAAGAGGCCGGCCACGGCCGGCCGCTCGTCTTCGTTCACGAGTTCGGCGGCGACCTGCGAAGTTGGGAGCCGCAGCTTCGCGCCTTTGCGCGCTATTACCGCTGCATTGCCTTCAATGCCCGAGGCTACCCGCCCTCCGACGTGCCCGAGAACGTCGCCCAGTATTCGGTGGAGCGCGCCGCCGACGACATCGCCGCGGTGCTCGACCATCTCGGCCTCGAGCGCGCCCATATCGTCGGCCTGTCGATGGGCGGATTTGCCACTCTGCATTTCGGACTGCGCCACCATGAGCGCGCGCTTTCTCTGGCCATTTGCGGCTGCGGCTACGGCGCGGAGAAAGACAAACGCGCCCGCTTCCAACAGGACAGCGAGGAGCTCGCCGCTCGGTTCGAGCGCGAGGGCAGCGCCAAGATCACCGAACATTACGCCCAGGGCGCCGCACGCGTGCAGCTCCAGAACAAGGACCCGCGGGGCTGGCGCGAATTCGCGAAGCGGCTCGCCGAGCATTCGCCCAAGGGTTCGGCCAATACCCTGCGCGGCGTGCAGGCGCGGCGGCCGTCGCTCTACGATCTGGTCGAGCGCATGGCAAGGATCACGGTCCCGGTTCTGATCGTCGCCGGCGACGAGGATGAGGCTTGTTTGCAGCCCGGCGTCCTGATGAAGCATACGATCGGCACATCGGGCCTCGTGGTTCTGCCGAAGACCGGGCATCTGGTGAATCTCGAGGAGCCGGCATTGTTCAATCGGATCTTGCGCGAATTCTTGCTGGCGGCGGAGCTCGGTCGCTGGCCGGCTCGCGATCCGCGCTCGCTCGGCGGCGACGCACACGGCGTGCGTTAACGCAATCCTAACCATAACGATCCCATAGCAGCACGCGACCGACCGTAAGGGTTTGATCAACCGATCTGCCGTCTAATCTAATAGAGTGTCGTACACCGAACGGATGCATACCGATGGCGGATCCGGATCCGGCCACGCAACCATTACCGCCCGCTGCCGCCCCTGCTGCCGCCACCGGGATGTCGTCCCTGCGCGCGCGGCCGATGAAGTTTCTCGTCGCTGGCTGCGTGCTCGTTGCCGCCGCGGTGATCGTGGTCGCCGCGCTGCTGCTCGTTCATCTGCACACCAGCGCGACGAACCAAACCAAGCAAACACTGACGAGCCTCGATACCGTTCTCGCCGAGCAGACCGAGCGATCGCTCGACGGCATCGACCTGATCGTCAAGGACACGCTCGTCCTGTTGCTGCAACGGCGCGGCGCGGTGACGGCCCGCACGATCCGGGCGCTCTACGGCGGCAGCGCCGTGCAGCAACTGCTGCGCGCGGAAGCCGGCGGCATACCTCAACTCGACCGTATCTCGATTTTCGATTCACGCGGCCGACTGGTCAACACGTCGGAGCCGGGATTGTCACCGAATCTGGACATTTCATCCCGCCCGTATTTTCAGCGCGCGCGCGACAATGCCACGCCGGTTCGATTTAACAGTGAGCCGGTTCATCTCAGAAGCTCGGGCCTGCCTGCGATCATCCTGCTGCGCCGTCTGAACGCGCCCGACGGCTCGTTCGCCGGAATCATCACGGGCGTCATCCCGCTCGACTATTTCACGCGCCTTTATCACGACATCTACCTCGGCCCGGGCACCGCGGTTGCCCTGTTCCAGCGCGACGGCATTCTGTTGGCGCGCTATCCGCCCCTGCCCGTCGTCGGCCGTGACCTCCGTTCGATGGTCGTGTTCACCCACGTGCTCTCGCACCAGGCCGCCGGCGTCGTGCACAGCCGGGGGCATATTCTCGGCGCGCCGCTGTTCATCGCGACGCACGCGCTCAACGACTTTCCGCTCGCTGTGAACGTGATCATGACGGACGCGCGGGCCTATGCCGACTGGCACAATGAACTCGTCGGCACCATCGTCGCGCTCGGCCTCATTCTCGGCATGATCGCGCTGTTGACCGTCCTCGCCCTGCGATACTTTTCGTCCTATGTGAACCTTGCCGAAGCGCGCATCGAGACGACGCGCGCCATCGAGGCAAAGGCCCGTGCCGAAGCGATGACCCAGGCCAAGTCGCGCTTCCTCGCCAATATGAGCCACGAGCTGCGTACCCCGCTCAATGCGGTCATCGGCTTCGCCGAGATCATCGAGACGGCGATGCTCGGCCCGCTTCAGCAGCGTTACCGCGAATATGCGCGCGACATCCGCGCGGCGGGCGGTCACCTGCTCGAAGTCGTCAACGATATCCTCGACATCAGCAAGGCCGAGGCTAACGCGCTCAAGGTCGGACGCGAGCCGCTCGACGTCGGCGAGATCGTGCGCGAGGTCGACCGAATCGTTCGCGACCAGGCGACCCGTGCCAACGTCGTCTTCGCCACCCGGCTCGATCCCGATCTGCCGCTGGTCGTCGGCGATCGCACCCGCCTGCGTCAGATCCTGATCAACCTGATCTCGAACGCCTTGAAATTCACCCCGCCCGGCGGTTCGGTCACGGTGTCGGCGCGCAACCGCGCCGATCGCCTGGTAATCGAGGTCAAGGACACCGGCATCGGCATGGCCGAAGAGGACATTCCCGCCGCGCTGACGCCATTCGAGCAGCTCGACAACCGCTTCGCGCGCAAGCACGATGGCGCCGGCCTCGGCCTGCCGCTCACCAAGCATCTCGTCGAGTTGCTCGGCGGTCGGTTCTCGATTACCAGCGCCATCAATCAGGGCACCACCGTGGCGATCGAATTCGAGTGTCTGCGCCGCGCTGCCTGACGGCCGAGCACCGCCAGGCGCCCTCTCACCCGCGGCCTATTTGCCCTTCCCGGTCTGGCCCTGCTCGCTCGGCCGGAAGTCGTTGCGCCGCCAGCTGATGAACAGGAGCACCGTATAACGGTTGTTGTGCGCGAAGCCGTAGACCGGGCCGCTCGATGATTCATAGGCGCCCGACTTCGAGTTGTAGGCGGCCACGGCGAGCTTCGAAACACCAATGTCCTGCGCCTTCGCATAGAGCGCCAGCTCGGGGAACTTGAACGCACTGCCCGTGAGCGGGACGGGAAGATCGAAGCTTGGAATGCCGATCAGGAACTCGCGCTGATCGATCGATTGTGCGCCGTTGCGCATCTCGACCACCGCGTCGGCGGCCTTGCGATCGCCCACGAGTAGCGCGCCACCCTTCAGCAGCGCTTCGTGCACGGCCGCGACGGTGTATTCCGGGTCGAGACCCTTGTAGTTCGACGCATCGACGAAAACCCTCTTGCCGCTCAGCGCCTTGGTGTCGACCTGCGCGGCCGCGCGATCGGCCGCGCTCGAGATCAGCATCTCCTCGGTGGCCGTGCGTTTGGGCTCGGTTTGGCGCATCGTCGTGCATCCCGTCGCCAACAGCGCCAGCGCCACCATCGCCCACAGCCGCATGAGTCCCGCCCTCCGATAGAGTATCGAGCACATAACGGCGGCCATGGGTGGCCGTTCCGTCGCGCCTTAGTGCGGTTGACCGCGGTCGTAGGCGTCCATATTCGCGAGCGTTTGCCGCAGCGCGTCAGGCGCGATGCCGGCCGATCCTGAGAACGGGTGATCGAGCGCCATGATGAAAAACACGACCATCCCCATCGCCGTCGCCAACCCGCAGATCACAAGGATATTGGCGCGGCGCGGCAACAAGGCGCCACCGTAAAGCATCGTCACCAGCGTTCCGAGCAGGATGATCGTCCAATAGAGGCCCGGCAGTCCGTTCGCGGCCTGATCGAGGCGGTCGCGCCGGGCGGAGGCGATGGCGTCGACGCCGCGCACCATCTGCATCGTCCAGATGGTGTGCCGCGGATCCGTCGGATTGAGCGCGCTGACGCTCCGATGCAGCGCATCGTAATGGTCCCACGTCGAGCGCGAGCTTTCGGCATCGGCCATGCGCAGCCACTCACTCGCGACCACGGATTCCACGTACGCGCGCACCGCGGCCTCGACGCGCAGCCCCTCGCTACCGCCGTAAGCGGCCGCGGCGCGATAGAGGTCGCCGGCTTCGGCCGCCTCGCGGGTCACCGCATTGCCGGCGTTGGTGTAGTCCTGCCAGACCTGCACCGCGGACAGGGCGAGAATCAGGCCGTAGATCGTGCCGACCGCACCCAGCACGCCGAGCGCATTGGTGCGCACTTCGTCGGAGAAATCGTGCAGCTTGAAATGACGGACCCCGAGCATGGCCGCGGTGGCGGTGCCGACGAAAATGCCGATTACCAGAACACCCAGCAGCGGCAACGGAACGCGCGATGCGGCCAGCGAAAAATCCAACGCCCCTCCCTCCGCAACGGTTGGACCGAGCTTAGACTGCGGAGTATCGACGGCGCAAAGACGTTTCAGGCCGCCGGACGGGCGATGGCTGGAGCGGACTCGGCGTGGGCTTCGGGCTTGCGCAGCACGAAGAAAATCCAGCCCTGCAGACAGTGCAGCGGCGCGATGCGTTCGATGACCTTCTGGTAGGCTGTCGCCGCCAGGAAGAGCGCGCCGCTGAACATGAAATAGCTCGGATATTGGCCGAGATAGCGGAACTCGGCGAGCGCGAGCCCATGGCATGCGGCGTGACGCGCGACGTCGCGCCGGGTGTTCGCGCGATAGGCCGTCGGAAATACGTCCTGCTCGTCGCGGCCCTCGGTGCGCCGCACGATCCAGGGATGAAAGCGGTTCGGAATGACTCGCGCTGCGAGTGACGCGTAATCCCACTTATTCGCCGTGAGCCCGATGTAATAGCCACCAGGCTTCAGCACGCGGGCGATCTCGGCGAACACCGCGCTCGGATTCGTGACGTGCTCGAGCACCGCTTGGCTGTACATCAGGTCCACCGTGCTGGTGGCGAGGCCGGTGTCGGCGATATCGCGCCGGCGCAGTTCGATGCCGCTCGGTGCGTCCGCGAACGCAACCATATCGACGCCGACGAGCCGGCGCGCTCGGCCACCGAAATGCGCCAGCGTCGGCGCGCTGCGGCCACAGCCGGCATCGACTAGCGTCGCGTCAGGCGCGAGCAGCTCCTCGATCCGCCGGCGCAGCACGCCGTACGGATGCTGATAGCGGCCGAAGTAGCGCTGCTTGAGGCGTTGCGACAATGACGACATCAGCCTTCTGGATCCTGCAGCCGCGTTGACCACACCCATTGCGGGGCGCGTTCGGCGTTCTGCCGGCCATGCTGGCGATGCTCGCGAGCGTAAAATTTCGTACGGACGGTAACGCCTTTTTCACGATGAATACAAGCTTAACGTCAGAAATCAGTGGTTAAAATCAATGGCTTGTCGGCCGATTTTACAGTCGCCGCGTGCGAGCCTTGGCGCTGCGACCGCAATCATCGGATGATGGCGTCGCAATGCCGCCCGCCGATCGCTACCTCGTCCTGCTCCGCCGCGCGCTGGTGCGAGCCCAGGCGCGCCTGAAGCGCGCCGAGCGCGAGCGCGACATCGCGCTTGTCGAAAACGCGCGGCTCAGGTCGCTGGTGGCACGGACGCGATCGCGTCGGTCGCGGAGGACGTGACTACGGCCTCGAGTGTGGCGATGGTCGCGATCATCTCGGTTTGCGGCATCGGATAGGCCGCGCGCCCTTCCGCAGCGTCGGCAAATGCCTCGAGGTTCGCGCACACCGACGAAGCCGCTGGATAATCGACCGACTTGGTCGCGCCATCGAAGGCGCAGGTCGTCAGCGTCCACCCGGTCGGCTGCTCGGGATGACTCTTGTCGCGCACTTCGGCCCAGCCCCGGCTGCCGTAGAGCGTAAAGCGTCCCGCGAACGGCGTTGCCAGGATGGCGTTAATCAGCGCGACACCGCCGCCCTTGAACGAGATCAGCGCGGCCAGCGTGTCGCCGTTCGCGAGCGGACTGCCGAGCTGGCGTGTGCGGCACAATGCGCTTTCCGGCGCACCAAGAAAGCTCACCGATAGATCGAGCAGATGAATCCCGGTCCCCGTCAGCGGTCCGGCCGGCGCTTCGGCGCTTGACTGGCGCCAGTTGTCGGCGGGCAGGTTCATCATCTTGTTCTGGCAGAAGCTGGCTTCGATCTGCAGCAGCTTGCCGAGCGTGCCCGACTTGGCGATCCTCGCCAAATCCAGCATCGGCGGTTCGAAACGCCGCTCGTGGCCAACCCCCAGCACGACGCCGTTCTGATTGCACAATCGCACTGACTCTGTTGCGTCGGCGCGTTTGAGCGCCAGCGGCTTTTCGCAGAAGACATGTTTTTTGGCCGTCGCAGCGCGCACAACCTGCGCGCTATGGAGCGAATGCGGCGTCGCCAGAATGACCGCTTGCACGGCGGGGTCGGCAAGTGCCGCGGCAAAGTCGGTCGAGAAACGGAGCCCCTGTTCGCGCGCCCAGACGCCGGCTTTGGCGTCAACGTCGACCGTGTGAACAACGTTGAGCTTTGCGCTGCCGCGCAGCGTGCCGGTAATGGTCCTGCCCCACCAGCCGAGTCCGATAACCGCCACGTTGAGCATGCCGCCTCCACGGATGAACCGACGTTAACTAAAAAACGCCGGAGTTAACCATACATTATTGTATTTTAATGACATTTTCTGATTGTGACGCTCGTGGCCTTCTCTTACGTTGGCAATCAAGAAGTCTGCAAAATAATAAAGAGCCCGAGGAGAGTCATGGTCCGCCGCACGACGCATGCTTATGCGCGTCCTGGTTGGACTCCAGGTGCCGGCGATGAGTCCGCCGAGATTTTGTCCAAACGGCGTTGGCGCATCATGCAGAGCGTCCTGCCGTTCGACAACTCGCTGGATCCCCTGCCCGCCTGGGTCCGTACGCCCGATCAATTCGTCGGCTGGCTGTCGTGCCGGATCGATCAGGCAGGGCTGCGCGCCTATTTCCGCGAGATCCAGACCGTCGCCAAGCAGACGAGCGATCTCGAGCTGCTGCGATTCGCTCGCAAATATCTCGGCGAGATTTAGCAGGCTGCTGAAAAACTCTGATGCGAAGCCGAATCACGCAACATAAGAATCATCGAGAGCCCTCTCGCGAATCGTTCTTGCGTGAACTGGTCGCCATGCGAATCAATGTTGCGTCTTCTCGCGTCCAAAAACGTTTTTCAGCAGCCTGTTAGTGCCGCAGCCGGCGGCACGACGGCGTAAACCATTTTTTAACCATACTCAGTCAGTTTGGGCGCGCGCTGTTCTTCTCCGGCATCGCCGGAGCAATCAGCCCCCCAACTGGAAGAGTCCGGGCGCAAGCCTCGGACTCTTTTTTTCCGTCGGCGGCCTTTACGCGGACCACCCCAACCGCGCCGCCGAAACCCCGAAATCCCGCGCAATTCCTGCGATTTCTCGATATGGCCCGGTCGTTGCGACGCCAAGAGCAAGTCCGCACGAACCGGGCCGTTCGGGAACGACGTTCGTCAAGAAGAAGCAGGGTTCCGCCCCCGCGCTGTCTCCCGAACGAGACACCAGTTGGCGGACGACTCGACGGCGGTTCCGCAAGGATCCGCCGTTTTTTTTGGCCGGCGTCGGCGTTGCAGGCCAGATCCGAGGGCTGGCGCTATCGGTTCTTTAGCCATTTCGCGCCACCCTACCGGCCATGGCTCAAGCCTTGACGATCGCACGGCCGGACGTGGCCGACGGAACATCCGCACTCCTGCCTTCCGGTGCGCCGCGCCACGTGCTGCATGTGCTGCCGGGGTTCGGCGTCGGCGGCATCCAGGTGCGCCTGGCGCGCGTCGCCAATGCGCTGGGGCCGCGCTTCCGCCACACCATCCTGAGCCTCAACGGCGACACCAGCTGCCGCGAGCGGCTCGATGCCGCGCTCGACGTCGTCGTCGAACCTGTCGCGCCGCGCGGCGGGCTGTTGGCGCGGCTCAGCACCAGTGCGCGCCGCATCCGAATAGCTGCACCCGATGTGCTCGCGACTTACAACTGGGGCGCCATCGAATGGGCGATGGCCAACCAATTGCTCGCCGGCAAGCGGCACTACCATTTCGAGGACGGTTTCGGTCCTGACGAGATCGACCGGCCGCAGCGCCGCCGCGGCGTGTTGCGCCGGCTTGCCTTGGCGCGCACCGATGCGGTTGTCGTGCCGTCGCACACGCTCGAGCGGATCGCCATCGGCCGATGGCACCTGCCCGCGTCGCGCGTGATCTATTTGCCGAATGGCGTCGAGCTCGGCAGCGTCCGCAGCTCGGCCGCGGATGCCCCGTTGTTCTCGCGGCGCGATGACGAAATCATTGTCGGCACGGTCGCACCGCTGCGCCCGGAGAAGAATCTCGGCCGGCTGCTCGCCGCTTTTGCCCGGCTCGATGATCCGCCCGCGCGGCTCGCGATCGCCGGCGACGGCAGCGAGCGTGCCGCGCTTGAAGCCTTTGCCGACGCCCTCGGCATCGCCGACCGTGTGCTGTTCCTCGGTGCGGTGGCCGAGCCGCAACGCGCCCTCGCGCTCTTCGACATCTTTACACTGTCGTCCGATACCGAGCAGATGCCGATGACCGTGCTCGAGGCCATGGCAGCGGGGCTGCCCATCGCCGCAGTCGATGTCGGTGATATCAAGCACATGGTGGCTCCGGCCAATCGCGCTTTCATCGTGCCGCGCGGCGACGCCACGCTCGCGAGCGCGCTCGCCGGCCTTGTCACCGACGCCGGCCGCCGCCACGCGCTTGGCCGGCTGAATCGCGCGCATGTTGGCGCCAAATATCCATTCGCGCGCATGCTCGAGGGCTACGCTCGCCTCTTTGAGGGCCGGGCGTGAGCCCCGATAGCGCCGCGCGCGAGCTTCGCGCCGATCCGATGGTCGGTTACGCGTCGCCGCTGCAAATCCGCGCCGTCCGCGATGGCGACGAAGCGGCGTGGGAGGGTTACGTCGACCGCTCGTCGCAAACGACGTTCTTCCATCGCGTCGGTTGGCGCCGGATCGTCGAAGACGCGCTCGGACATGCCGCGCATTACCGCTGCGCCTGGCGCAACGGACGCATCGTCGGTGTGCTGCCGCTGATTCACATTCGTTCGCGGCTGTTCGGCAACGCCTTGATTTCGACCGCATTCACGACCGGCGGCGGTATCGCCGCGGACGACGACGACACGGCACAAGCGCTTGCCGAGGAGGCGGTACGGCTCGGCCAGCGGTTCGGCGTGGAGTTTGTCGAGCTGCGCCAGACGGCGGCCACGACGCTGGGCGACGCCTGGACCGCGAAGACCGAGCTCTATTTCGGCTTCGAGCGGACCATTGCCGCAACGGACGCCGACAATCTCAAGGCGATCCCGCGCAAGAAGCGCGCCGATCTGCGCAAGGCGATCGACGACAAGCGGCTCGTCACCGACGCCGCCGCGCCGGTCGACGCGTTCTTCCGAATCTACGCCGAAAGCCTGCGCAATCTAGGCACGCCGGTGCTGTCGCTGCGCTTCTACGCCGCGATTAAGGCGACATTCGGCGACGCCGTGGAAATCTCGACCGTGAGCGGACCGGACGGACCGGCTGCGGCATTGATGAGCTTCTTCTTCAAGGATCGCGTGCTGCCCTACTACGGCGGTGCGGTGCTGGCGGCCCGGCGGCTCCATGCCTACGACCTGATGTATTGGGCGCAGATGCAGCGCGCGGTTTCGCGCGGCATCCGCGTCTTCGATTTCGGCCGCAGCAAGCGCGGTACCGGCTCGTTCGACTACAAGACCTACTGGGGCTTTACGCCCGCGCCGTTGAGCTACCAGTACCGGCTGATCAAGCGCGCCGACCTACCCGAGATCAATCCGCTCAATCCAAAATACCGGCTCATGGTCGGAGCGTGGCGGCGCCTGCCGCTGGCCATCGCCAATCGCCTCGGTCCGCTCGTCGCCCGCCAGATCGGCTGACTCGCTTGCGGCGCTTGATCCAGGTCAATGCCGGGGCGTCGTCCGCGCCCTTAGGCTGCGATACCGCGGCCTATCAGGGAGCGTTCGTATGATCACCCGGGTTCGATTACTCGTTCTCGCCGGCGCGATGACGCTGGCGCCATTTCCTGCCCTGGCACAGTCCGCATCGGACTTCGGTCCGCGCTACGGCTACGGCCCTATGTGGGGCGGTTGGGGCTGGTTCCCCGGCATGATATTCGGCCCGCTGATGATGCTGATCGTCGTCGGTGGCACCGTCGCACTAGTCGTCTGGCTGCTGCGCGGCTTCGGCCCCGTCGAACCGCGCGGCCGCAGCCGTGCCGCGCTCGACATTCTCGAACAGCGCTTCGCGCGCGGCGAGATCGACAAGACCGAGTTCGAGGACAAGCGCAAGCTGCTCGGGTCGTGAGCATCGCTCGAACGCCTATGAAAGCGCTGCTCATCCTGAACGATCCGCCCTACGGCACGGAGCGTTGCTACAACGCGTTGCGGCTCGCCGCGGCGTTCGCCAGAAGCGACCCGTCGAATGCGGTGACGATCTTTCTCGTCGCAGACGCAGTGCTCTGCGCGAAGAAAGGCCAGAAAACACCCGACGGTTACTATAACGTCGAGCGCATGGTGAAACGGTTTGCAACCGGCGATCACCGGCTGGTCCTGTGCGGAACCTGCATGGATGCGCGCGGCATGGGTGAGACTGATCTTATCGAGGGCGCCAAGCGCAGTTCGATGGACGAGCTTGCGGCGATGACCGTCACCGCCGACAAAGTTCTGGTATTCTAGCGCCGACTGGCCAACGGGCGATGCATCCGCGCGACTGCGTGTCCCGCGGCCGACGACTTCCCAAAATTGATCATCGGAGCGAAAGCGGATGAGCAACGACGTCTCGGTCAGCATCACGCGGCAGGACCGCTATCGCTTCCTGGTCGATTTTGGCGCCGGCCTGGCGCCGGCAATGGCGGACGAGCCGCCGCCCCTGGGCGGTGGTGCGGGACCGTCGCCGACTCAACTCCTCGCAGCCGCCGTGGCGAACTGCCTCTCCGCGAGTCTGATTTTCGCCACCGCCAAGTTCAAGGAGGATCCGGGCGCGATGACGGCGACTGCCATCTGCGAAATCGGGCGGAACGAGCGCAACCGGCTTCGCGTCACCGGTATCAAGGTGAAGATCGCGCTTGGCGCCGCGCCGGAAGCGCTCGTCCATCTCGATCGTGCGCTGGCGCAGTTCGAGGACTTCTGCACCGTCTCGCAAAGCGTCCAGGCAGGCATTCCGCTCGCCGTTACCGTCACGGGACCGGACGGCCGCGTCCTCAAATAGCGACGGCATGGTCGGTTGCTTCGGCTCCTTGAACGGATGCGTGCAGCCAATATCGTGGCTCGCGAGTGGCGACCGTCAGCGTTCGACCTGCTGGACCTGCCCTGATCTGCATCAAAGCCGCTCTTGCCGCCCGGTTCTATCGGTTTGCAATGGGCTATTTCGGACGGTCATCCGAGATGCGGCTATTTGGGAATGCAAAGACCCGCTGCATGATCGGTACATACCGCAATCACAATCTGGCCAAACGCGAGAGAACGGAGAGCAGCAATGATGAAAGATGACCCACGCTCGCAGAGTGGCGGCGACTGTTGTGGCGGTCACGGGATGCGTGGCCGTGGCATGCATCGACATGGAGGGTCGATCACCGACGTCGCGTCCGACGCATCGCGCTCGGGCAAGACAGAATCATCGCATTCGAACGAGAGCAAGGCGACAGGTGCCGACACAAGCGGTGGTGCGAGCGCCAAGACGTCGCGTTCCAGCGTACTCGACATTCTGAAGGAACGCCTCGCGCGCTGCGAGATCGATATCCCCGAATTCGAAGCGAGAAAGCGACTCATCCTCGCCGATTGATGTCTCCGCCGCGGATTTCGGGGGCATTCTAGCCCGACAAGACGTGCGGCGCCGTTGTGGCGCCGCGCAATTCGCCAACGGCAACCGCGATTACCTCGCCTTCGACGAGCGGCGTCCACGCCTCCACGGTCAGCGGAACGCTGGCGACCAGTGTCAAGATTTGGGGCGACGACCACGCGCCGATCGTGACGCCGGCATCCGACAGCGCATCGCGGTCGACCGCGCAGCTTCGCGTCAAACGGTACAGGCCGGGCGGCGCGATCGCGCCGTCGGCCTGCACGCGGCGGTCACCGTGCGCGAACAGGACGTCGCCATCAGCGTAGAGAAAATTCGCCGGGCCACGGTCGCGCAACGTGGCGGCAAAGTCTCGCACCACCGCGAGGCGGGCGCCGAGTGCCGGCACGACGGATGCCCAGAGCGGTGCCATCCGTTCGAGCAGGAGACAGAACGCCAGCTCGGAATCGGTCTCGCCGAACGGCCGAAAGCGCAAGCGGCGGCCCGCCATCGCGCTATCAATTCCGGGCAAGTCGCCGTTATGAGCGAAAGCGTGGACGCGGCCGCCGAGCTCGCGGATGAAGGGCTGCGTATTGCGCAATGCAACCGCGCCGTGCGTCGCGTGCCGGATATGCGACAGGACGAGCCGGCTCGGCAGCGTGTTGCGCTCGATGAAGCGCAGCCAATCACTGCTGCCGGCCGGTCGCGGCTCTTTGAACAGTCGTGCGTCGCCGTCGTCGTAGACCGCGAGGCCCCACCCGTGGACGTTGCGGCCGGGTAGCGAACCGCGGCGCGCGAACACGTCGAGCGACAGGTTGACTGTCGTCGGAAGCCGGCTCGACATGGCGAAGAGCTCGCACATTCGCACATTTCTGGCGCACGCAGACGGCGCCCGTCCATTCAGGTCCTGACGCCGAACGCGGTGTAAAGCGGGCACCACCGAAACACGCCCGTCAGCAGCGGCACCAGTCCGACGAGGCCGATCCAACGAGCGTTGTCTTTGAGCAGCACGACGAGCGACAGAAATATCAGGCCGACAATGATCCTCACGACCCTGTCGACCGTGCCGATATTTGCTTGCACCGCAGCCTCCGCCGAATTCCGTTCGGTTCGATACTTTCGCAGAGGCGGAAGCGCGCCAATGATCTGGATCAAACGACGCCGGATGTGGGACCGGCGACGAGCCGGCGTGAATGTTAGACGGCTTTGACCGCCTGCAGTGCCCGCAACGTGGCAACGAGCCCGGCTTCGATGTCGGTCGCGGCCGTGAAGCCGAGCATGGCGGCGGCGCGAGCCGGATTGCCGAGCGAATACCGCACGTCGCTGGCCCGCGACGGCAGGAACGCGATCTCGGCTTCGACGTCGGCGACGCGCGCGACCAGCCGTGCTAACGCGACCATCGTCGTGCCACGCCCACTGCAGACGTTAAATACTTCAGCGCCGGCCGCATGATCCATGCCGGCGAGGAAGGCCATCACGGCGTCGCGCACGAACACGAAATCACGCACATGCCCGCCGTCGCCGAAGATTGTAGCCGACCGTCCGGCGGCAAACCGCGCGAAGAAACTCGGTACGACGCCGGGATAGGCGCAGTCGGCGGACTGGCGCGGCCCGAAGACGTTGAAGAGGCGCAAGCCGACGGTCGGTACGCCGTGCGCGGCGTGCGCGATGCGCGCGTGCAGCTCGCATCCCGCTTTGTCCGCGCCGGAGATCGAGATCGGATGCGGCTCCATCCCCTCGCCCAGCGGCACTGCGCCGCGATTGCCGTAAATCGCCGACGACGACGCGTAGATGACGGGCACTGGCTTGCCGGGCTGCGCACGACTCGCGGCATCGAAGACGTTGATCGTACCGGTCAGGTTGGTGCGGTGCGCCTCGAGCCAGCGGCTCTGACATTCGACAACCGAGGGCACGGCGGCGAGATGGAAACAGCCGTCGACGTCCTGGATCGCGCGCCGCACCGCCGCCGGATCGGCGACGTCGCCTTCGATGAATTCGACGCCGCGCGGCAGATGCTCGCGGCGGCCGCGTGACAGATCGTCGAGCACGCGCACGACGTCGCCGCGCGCCACCAGTGCGTCGACGAGATGCGAGCCGATGAAACCGCAGCCGCCAGTGACGAGGTAAAGCCGGCGCCCGTGCGGCGCCTCGGCAGCACGAAACAGATCAGCCGCGGAATATCCATCGAGCATCGTCGAAAACCCGCCGCGCCGTTGCCGCATGGTTAACGCGATGCAGCGAAGCGCTACGATTTTGTAGCATTCTTGACAAATGCTTGCAGCAGCGAGGTACGGTTAACGCGCAAATTTTTCGCGCCCGATCGTCGCGCCGCTCAGATGATCGAGGCGACGCGGTTGTAGAGACTCTTGACGCTGGTGCCGGTGGCACCGACGGCCACCGCGATCACAACGGCGATCAGGCCGGCAATGAGAGCGTATTCGATCGCCGTCGTGCCGCGCGCATCGCGCATCAACGAGCCAAAGAAAGCACGCAAGGTCGTCTCCATTGAAGCCGGCCCAATGGTAACGACGGCGGCATTAATCCACGATTAACAGGCTGCTGAAAAACTCTGATGCGAAGCCGAATCACGCAACATAAGAATCATCGAGAGCCCTCTCGCGAATCGTTCTTGCGTGAACTGGTCGCCATGCGAATCAATGTTGCGTCTTCTCGCGTCCAAAAACGTTTTTCAGCAGCCTGTTAATGCACTGTGGTTAATGCCGGTCTACTCCGCGGCGACGGCAGTCTCCGGCCGAACGATCTTGGCGCCCGGCCACGTCTCGCGCGTTGCGCGCTGATACTGCGGCGGCGCCGGGATCGGCTCGCCGAGCACCTCGGCGGCGTGCCAACCCCAGCGCGGGTCGTCGAGAAAGCCGCGTGCGAGCGCGACCATGTCCGCTTGCCCGTCGGCGACGATCTTCTCCGCTTGGCGCGGTGCGAGGATCATGCCGATCGCGCGCGTCGCGATGCCCGCCTCGCGCCGCACCTTGGCGGCGAACTCGACCATATAGCCCGGCGCGACCGGAATCTTGGCCGTCGCAACGTTGCCGCCGCCCGAGCAGCACAGATAATCCACGCCGCGCGCCTTGAGCGCCCGCGCATAGACCACGGCATCGTCCGGCGTGAGCCCGCCATCCGTCCATTCGTGACAGCTGATGCGCATACCGAGTGGCTTCTCTTCCGGCCAGACGGCGCGCACCGCCTCGACCACGCGCAACGGAAAGCGCAAGCGGTTCTCCGAGGTGCCGCCCCACTTGTCCGTGCGTGTGTTGGAAAGCGGCGACTGGAACTGATGCAGCAGATAGCCGTGTGCGCCGTGCAGCTCGACGAGATCGACGCCGACGCGCACCGCGCGCTTCGCGGCGGCAACGAAAGCGGCGATGATGCGCTCGATATCGGCTTCGCTCAGCGCTTTCGGCGTGGGCCAGCCGTTGGCAAATGGGATCGGGGACGGCGCCACGGTCTGCCACGCGCCCTCTTCCGATTTCAGCGGCGCGCCGCCCTCCCACGGTTTGTGCGTTGATCCCTTACGCCCGGCATGGGCGAGCTGGATGCCGATCGCGGCACCGCCCCAGCGCTTCGCCGAGTGCACGACGCGTTTCAATGCGACTTCGCAGGCGTCGGAATAGAGGCCGAGGCACCCCGGCGTGATGCGGCCGATCGGCTCGACATCGGTCATCTCGATCATCACCAAGCCGGCGCCGGACACCGCCATCGTCGGCAGATGCGCCATGTGCCAGTCGGAGGCGCCGCCGTCGTCGGCGCTGTACTGGCACATCGGCGAGACGACGATGCGGTTCTTGAGCGCGAGCGTGCGCAGTTTGAACGGCGAGAACAGCTTGCTGGTCATCACGCGAAGCCTTTCATGGGACGTTCATTCGGCTGGCATTCGTGCACCGCGGAGAACCCGCGGTGCACGATGAAACATAGCGAGCGCGAGCGGCGCATTTGATCGCACGCAATTGCATGGCTCGTATCGCGTTGTCGAGGACTTGTGGGGGCCGGAAATGAATCGCCCCGCCTGCGCTGTGGAGGAAAGGGGTGCAGGCGGGGCGGACCCAGGGGTTTTTGCCCGCTAAGGGGGGTCGAAGCGGGCCGGCTGCCTTGCGGCTGCCAACGGCCATTTGGGTCCATGCTCCGGCCCCGGCCAAGTTAATTCCCGTTCATCTTGAACGCAGCGCAGCGCCTAGCGATTCTTGCGATTTCGCCGCGTGCGCTCGCCATCGAACTTGTCGGCGATCCGCTTCGCGACGCGCGCACTCACGAACGGCGTGACGTTGCCGCCGAGCATGCCGATCTCTTTGACGAAACGCGAGGAGATGAACTGGAAGCGATCGGACGCCATGAGAAACAGCGTCTCGACGTCCGAGTTGATTCGGCTGTTCATGCCAGCCATCTGGAATTCGTATTCGAAGTCGGACACGGCGCGCAGGCCGCGGATGATGACCGAAGCGCCGTTGTCGACGGCGAATTGCATCAGCAGCGTGTCGAACGGCTTCACCGCGATGTGCCGGCGCGCGTCGGCAGGAAGATGCTCGATCTCAGCCTTGACGATGGCGACGCGTTCCTCGGTCGAGAACAGCGGGCCCTTTCCGGCATTGCGCGCGACGCCGACCACGAGGCGGTCGACCACCTTGGTCGCGCGCACGATGATGTCGGTATGGCCGTTGGTGATCGGATCGAACGTCCCCGGATAAACGCCGACGCGCGAAGCGCTCATCATTTTCCCCCTGACTCGCCATCGCCGTTCTCGCCGGCTTCGACCAGATGCGCCACGGACACGACGCGAGCGCCTTCATCGAGCGTGAAGACCCGCACGCCGCCGCTGCCGCGCCGCCGGATGCTGATATCCTCGACCGGCGTGCGGATTACGGTGCCCTCATTGGTGACCAGCATGAGCTGGTCCTGCTCGCCCACCGGGAAGACGGCGACCGTGGCGCCCTGGCCGCGGCCCGGCTTCATGTTCTCGATGCCCTGCCCGCCGCGGCCGGTGATGCGGTAATCGTAGGCGGAGCAGCGCTTGCCGAGGCCTTTCTCGGTGACGGTGAGCAGGAATTCCTCGCGCGCCGCCATCTCGCTGAACTGCTCCTCGGTGATGGTCGCGGCGGCGGATTCCTCGGCGTCAACATCCTCGGCCTCCTCCTCGCCGTGACGGCGCCGGTTGGCTTCCTTGATGTAGGCATAGCGCAATTCGGATTCGACGTCCTCGTGGCGCAGGATCGACATCGAAAAGACTTCGTCACCCTTCGCCAGCTTGATGCCGCGCACGCCGACCGAGCCGCGGCTCGAGAACACGCGTACGTCCTCCGCCGAAAAGCGGATGACCTTGCCGTTGCGCGTTGCCAGCAGCACGTCGTCGGATGCGGTGCAAATCGCCGCGGCGATGAGACGGTCGTCCTTGTCGTCGCCCTCGAACTTCATGGCGATCTTGCCGTTGGCCTTCACTTCCTCGAAGTCGCTCAGGGCGTTGCGCCGGACATAGCCGTGCGCGGTAGCGAAGACGATTGTCTTGTCCTCGGTCTCCTGCGCAGTCTCGGGCAGCGGCATCACCGTCGAAATCGATTCCGTCTCCGGCAGATTGGGCAGCAGGTTGACCATCGCTTTGCCCCGCGATTGCGGCGTGCCGACCGGCAGCGTGTGCACCTTGAGCTTGTAGACGCGGCCCGACGACGAGAAGAACAGCACCGGCGCGTGCGTCGAGGCGACGAAGACCTGGCTGACGAAATCCTCTTCGCGCACGGCCATGCCGGCGCGGCCGCGGCCGCCGCGCCGCTGCGCGCGATATGTCGCCAGAGGCACGCGCTTGATGTAGCCGGCGTGGCTCACCGTGATGACCATGTCCTCGCGCTGGATCAGGTCCTCGATGTTGGTCTCGGCGGTCGCTTCCTCGATCACGGTCTTGCGCGGCGTGGCGAATTGCTCCTTCGCCTCGCGCAACTCCTTGCGCACCACGTCGAGGAGTTTTGGGCGCGAGCCAAGGATCTCGAGATGGCCGCGGATTTCCTCGGTCAAGCCGCGCAGCTCCTCGGCGATCTTGTCGCGCTCGAGCCCGGTCAGGCGTTGCAGGCGCAGATCGAGGATGCCTTTGGCCTGCTCCTCGGAGAGCTTGTAGGTGTTGTCGGCCGCCAGGCGCGATCGGCCCTCTTCCTCGATCAGCGTCACCAGCGACGCGACCGACGCCGCCGGCCACGACCGCGCCATCAACTGGATGCGCGCGGTCTCGGGATCCTTGGCCTTGCGGATGAGGTCGATCACCGGATCGATGTTCGCAACGGCGACAGCGAGGCCGAGCAAGAGATGGGCACGGCCGCGCGCCTGGCCGAGGAGGTAGATCGTCCGCTTGGTGACGACCTCCTCGCGGAAGGCGACAAAGGCGGCGATGATGTCCTTCAGGTTCATCAACACCGGCCGCCCGCCGTCGAGCGCCAGCATGTTGATGCCGAAGCTTTCCTGCAGCGGCGTGAACTTGTAGAGCTGGTTCAGCACGACCTCGGCCATCGCGTCGCGCTTGAGCTCGACGACGACGCGCACGCCGTGCCGGTCGCTCTCATCACGCAGATCGCTGATGCCGTCGATCTGCTTCTCGCGCGTGAGCTCGGCGATGCGCTCGACCATCCGCGCCTTGTTCACCTGGTACGGAATCTCGGTGACGACGATCGCCTCGCGATCCTTGCCGATTTCCTCGATCGCCGCCTTGCCGCGCATCACGATCGAGCCGCGTCCGGTGCGGAACGCATCGTTGATTCCAGCACGGCCGAGGATGATGCCGCCGGTCGGAAAATCCGGTCCCGGCACCTTCGCCATCAATGCCTCGACCGAGACGGCGTTGTCGTCGATATAGGCCAGGCAGGCGTCGACCACCTCACCCAGGTTGTGCGTCGGGATGTTGGTCGCCATGCCCACGGCGATGCCCGAGCCGCCGTTGACCAGGATATTCGGGAAGCGCGCCGGCAGAACGGTCGGCTCGCGGCTGCGGTTGTCGTAGTTGGGCTGGAAGTCGACGGTCTCTTTGTCGATGTCGTCGAGCAGCGCATCGGCGGCGCGCGACAGTCGCGCCTCGGTATAGCGCATCGCCGCCGGCGGATCGCCGTCCATCGAGCCGAAATTGCCCTGCCCTTCGATCAGCCGCAGGCGCATGGAGAAGTCCTGCGCCAGGCGCACCATGGCATCGTAGATCGCCGTGTCGCCGTGCGGATGATAGTTGCCCATGACGTCGCCGACGACGCGCGCTGATTTGCGGAAGGGGCGGTTCCAATCGTTACCCGCCTCTTTCATGCTGTAGAGGATGCGGCGGTGGACCGGCTTGAGCCCGTCGCGCACGTCCGGCAAGGCGCGCGCCACGATCACGCTCATCGCGTAATCGAGGTACGAGCGCTTCATCTCCTCTTCGATGGAGATCGGCGCGATGCCACTCGGCGGCGGCGGTGTCGGCGGAGTCGGGTTGGCGACCACGGGGCTGGAGGCTCGTTTTCGGGCGGTTTCTCATGCAAACGCTGGCGGAGCACGCCAGCGTCGAAGCGGCAAAATTGTACGCGATTTCAGCTTTGCGAACAACGCCAGTAGCCATCCAGGACGAGGCCGACTCGTCTGATTCTTGGTATAATTTTTATCTTATATAAACAGTGAAATACAGCTCATATTAAACGTTTTAGATGAGGGCAATTCGGGGTCGGAAATCGAGTCGGTATTGACCCGGTTTTACCGCAGCGCAAAAGACGCGAATCCGATCCCCGACGGATCGTAGCCGGCCCGCCGTTCCAATGCCGGAAGCAATATGCCGCTAGAACGGAATCTCGTCGTCCAGGTCCGAGGACGCGGGCGCCTTGGTCCGGCCACGTCCAGCCGCGGCCGGCGCTGTCGCCGGCTCATCGGCCGCAAAGCTGCCCTCGCCGCCACCCGCCGAGCGCGCACCGTCGAGCATCGTGAGCTCGCCGCGGTATTTCTGCAGCACCACCTCGGTGGTGTATTTCTCCTGGCCCGACTGGTCGGTCCATTTGCGCGTCTGCAAGGCGCCCTCAAGATAAACCTTCGAGCCCTTCTTCAGGTATTTCTCGATGATCTCGACCAGCCGGTCGTTGAACACCACGACGCGGTGCCACTCGGTGCGTTCCTTACGCTCGCCGGTCGCCTTGTCGCGCCAGGATTCCGAGGTCGCAACCGACAGGTTGGCGACACGCGTGCCGTCGTTGGTCGAGCGGATCTCGGGATCGCGGCCGAGATTGCCGATCAGGATCACCTTGTTGACGCTTCCGGCCATATACTGATTCCTTCCGGGGCACCTAGGCCCTCATCCGATTGTCCTGGCAGCGCCTTGCGGAAGCAAAGGCGCAACCCCATGTCGGCGCAAGGCCGGTTAAGCTCGGCGTCCTGCACCAGTCGGTACCCTAGAACACAATGGGAACATTGCCAAGCACGAAGCTTGTGCCGCATAGTGATGCGTCTCTCGCGATTCGGATGCTTTCGTCCATGCAGCAAATCCGTGTCCGCGGCGCCCGCGAACACAATCTGAAGAACGTCGATGTCGACATGCCGCGCGACAGCCTGGTGGTGATCACCGGCCTGTCGGGTTCCGGCAAGTCTTCTCTCGCCTTCGACACGATCTACGCCGAGGGCCAGCGGCGCTATGTCGAAAGCCTGTCGGCCTATGCGCGCCAGTTCCTCGAGCTGATGCAGAAGCCCGACGTCGACTTGATCGAAGGCCTGTCGCCGGCAATTTCGATCGAGCAGAAGACCACGTCGCGCAACCCGCGCTCGACCGTCGGCACCGTTACCGAGATCTACGACTACATGCGGCTCCTGTGGGCGCGCGTCGGCGTGCCCTACTCGCCCGCCACCGGACTGCCGATCGAGAGCCAGACCGTATCTCAGATGGTCGATCGTGTCATGGCGATGGCCGAAGGCATGCGCCTGCTGCTGCTGGCGCCGATCGTGCGCGGCCGCAAGGGCGAGTACCGCAAGGACCTGCTCGAGTTGCAAAAGCGCGGCTTCCAGCGCGTCAAGGTCGACGGCAAGATGTACGACATCGACGCCGCGCCGGCGCTCGACAAGAAGCTCAAGCACGACATCGAGGTCGTGGTCGACCGCATCGTCGTGCGCAAGGATCTCGGCAATCGCGTCGCCGACAGCATCGAGACGGCGCTCAAACTCGCCGACGGCATTGCCATTGCCGAGGACGCCGATAGCGGCAAGCAGACGATCTTCTCGGCCAAGTTCGCCTGCCCCGTTTCGGGCTTCACCATTGCCGAGATCGAACCGCGGCTGTTCTCATTCAACAACCCGTTCGGCGCCTGTCCGACCTGCGACGGCCTCGGCACCAAGCTGTTCTTCGATCCCGATCTGATTGTGCCGGATGAGCGGCTGAGCCTGCGCGAAGGCGCGATCGCACCCTGGAACACGCAATCGACGCAGTATTACGCCCAGACGCTCGACAGCCTCGCGCGCCACTTCAAGATCAGCGCCAACACGCCGTGGAAGGACCTCGACGACAAGGTCCGCCAGGCAATCCTCTACGGCACCGGCGAGAAGCCGGTGACCATGCGCTACGACGACGGCCGCAAGAGCTATTCGACGACGCGGCCGTTCGAAGGCGTCATTCCGAATATCGAGCGGCGCTGGCGCGAGACGGAAAGCATTTGGCGCCGGGAAGAGCTCTCGCGCTACCAGAACACCGCGCCGTGCGAGGCCTGCCAGGGCCGTCGGCTCAAGCCCGAGGCGCTGGCCGTCAAGATCCGCGGCCTCGACATCAGCCAAGTTACCGATATGTCGATCCTCGAGGCCGGCGAGTGGTTTGGCGCGCTGAGCCAGAACCTGACACCGAAGCTGCGCGAGATCGCCGCGCGCATCCTTAAGGAGATCAACGAGCGACTGGGATTCCTGCGCAATGTCGGCCTCGAATACCTAACGCTGTCGCGCAATTCCGGCACCCTATCGGGCGGCGAAAGCCAGCGCATCCGGCTCGCGTCGCAGATCGGCTCGGGCCTCACCGGCGTGCTCTATGTGCTGGACGAACCTTCGATAGGGTTGCACCAGCGCGACAACGACCGCCTGCTGATGACGCTGAAGCGCCTGCGCGATCTCGGCAATACGGTGCTGGTGGTCGAGCACGACGAGGAGGCGATCCGCGCCGCGGATTACCTCGTCGACATGGGGCCGGCGGCTGGCATCCACGGTGGCAAGGTAATCGCCGCCGGCACGCCCGACGAGGTGATGAAGAGCCCCGACAGCATCACGGCCGCCTATCTCACCGGCCGCAAGCGCATCGAGCTGCCGCCGCAGCGCCGTCACGGCAGCGGCAGGATGCTCACCGTGGTGGGCGCGCGCGCCAACAATCTGCAAAATATCAAGGTCGGATTTCCGCTCGGCGCTCTCACCTGCATCACGGGTGTCTCCGGCGGCGGCAAGTCGACGCTCGTCATCGACACGCTCTACAAAGCGCTGGCGCGCAAGCTGATGGGCGCACGCGAGCAGGCCGGCGCGCACGACCGCATCGAGGGCGCGGAGCATCTTGACAAGGTCATCGACATCGACCAGTCGCCGATCGGCCGCACGCCGCGCTCGAACCCAGCGACCTACACTGGCGCGTTCACGCCGATCCGCGACTGGTTTGCCGGACTGCCCGAGGCCAAAGCACGCGGCTACGGACCGGGACGGTTCTCGTTCAACGTCAAGGGCGGCCGCTGCGAGGCCTGCGAGGGCGACGGCGTCATCAAGATCGAGATGCACTTCCTGCCCGACGTCTACGTCCAGTGCGACGTCTGCAAGGGCAAGCGCTACAATCGCGAGACCCTCGAAGTCGAGTTCAAGGGCAAGAGCATCGCCGACGTGCTCGACATGACGGTGGAGGAAGGCGCGGCGTTCTTCTCGGCGGTGCCGTCGATCCGCGAAAAACTGGCGACGCTCGAGCGCGTCGGTCTCGGTTACATCCATATCGGCCAGCCGGCGACGACGCTGTCGGGCGGCGAGGCGCAGCGCGTCAAGCTCGCCAAGGAGCTGTCGCGGCGCGCGACCGGCCGGACGCTCTATATCCTCGACGAGCCGACTACCGGTCTGCACTTCGACGACGTCAGCAAACTGCTCGAGGTGCTGCATGCGCTCGTCGACCAGGGCAACACCATGCTGGTGATCGAGCACAATCTCGAAGTGATCAAGACAGCCGACTGGATCGTCGATCTCGGACCCGAGGGCGGTTCGGGCGGCGGCCGCGTGGTGGCGACAGGAACGCCGGAGCAGATTGCCGCCGCCAAAGGCAGCTACACCGGCGAATACTTGAAGGCTTATCTCGCGCGCTACTCCGAGAAGAAGCGCAAGCGGGCGTAGCGCCGGTTCGACAGCGCAGCGCTCCATCCATATTGGTCGAACATGGCGAGTAAATTCGATTTCACGGTTGTGCTTGAACCGCAATCCGAAGCGGTTTCACCGTCCTCGTGCCGGCTTTACCCGAAGTCGTAACCGAGGGCGACAGCAGCAGCTCGCGGACAATCCCTTCAAAAGTCCGCTAGACCGTCGTGCCGAAACGTTCGACACAAACGCTGAGCACCTCGTTGGGATCACGTTTCCACCAATTGTGCGCCGAGAAGATCTCGACGTCACAGTGGCCGGCAAAACCAGCGGCTTCGACCATAGCCCGGATGCCGCGCAGGTCGATGATGCCATCCCCGATCATGCCGCGATCGAGCAGTAGGTCGGTCGTCGGTACCAGCCAGTCGCAGACGTGATAGCTGATGATGCGCGAGCCGGCGCGCGCGATCTCGCGCGCCAGGGCGGGATCCCACCAGACGTGATAAACATCGACCGCAACGCCGAGGCCGTCACCCAACTCGTCGCACAGGTCGTTCGCCTGGGCGAGCGTGTTTACGCAAGCGCGATCGGCCGCATACATCGGATGGAGCGGCTCGATCGCGAGCTCCACGCCGGCGTCGCGCGCATAGGGCAACAGCGCCGCCAGACCATCGCGCACCTGGCGGCGTGCGCCGGCGATGTCCTTCGACCCGGCCGGCAGGCCACCGACCACGAGAACGAGGCACGCCGCGCCGATGCCGGCCGCCTCGTCGACCGCGCGCCGGTTGTCATCGAGCGCGGCACGGCGCCCGGCTTCGGCGGCGGCGGGAAACATGCCGCCGCGGCACAGCGCGGTAACGGTCATGTCGTGCGTTCGCAGGAGCTGAGCCGCGCGCGCGACACCGCAGGCCTGGAGGATGTCGCGCCACGGCGCGATTGCCGTGATGCCGGCGCGGGCGCAACCTTCGATCGCCTGCTCGAGCGACCACGCCTTGACCGTCGCGGTGTTGATCGCGATCCAGCGGCGATCGTGGCTCAGATCGCGCACCGTCATGCCTCGACGCCGCGAACCGCCAGAACCGCGCGCATGTGCGCCGCCGCACGGTCCGGATCGCGCAGCAGGCCTGCCACGTCCGCGAGGCGGAACAGCTCGGCAAGGTGCAAGGTCGAGCGCGCGCTTTCCTGCCCGCCGACCATCACGAAATGATCCTGATGGCCATTCAGATAAGCCATAAATACGACACCTGTCTTGTAGAAGCGCGTCGGCGCCTGGAAGATGTGGCGCGATAGCGGCACGGTCGGCGCCAGAATCGCGTCGAATGACTTCGCGTCGCCGCGCGCGAGCGCACCCAGCGCGGCCGCTGCGGCCGGCGCGATCGCGTCAAAAATCCCCAGCAGCGCGTCCGAATAGCCGCTGCTGTCACCGAAGATCAGCTCGGCGTAGTTGAAATCGTCGCCGGTATACATGCGCACGCCGGGCGGCAAGCGCCGGCGCATCGCGATCTCCTTGTTCTTGTCGAGCAGCGAGATCTTGACGCCGTCGATCTTGGTGGCATTGGCGGCGATGATATCGACGGCCACGTCCATCGCTCGCGCATGATCGGCATGGCCCCAGTAGCCGGCGAGCGCGGGATCGAACATCTCGCCGAGCCAGTGAATGATCGCCTTGTCCTTGAGCTGGCGTAGAATGCGGCCGTAGACCTTGGCGTAATCGTCGGGCGAGCGCGCGGCTCGTGTCAGCGCCCGGCTCGCCATCAGCACGATGCGGCCGCCGAGCTTCTCGACCGCGGCGCACTGCTCCTCGTAGGCGCGGATCACGTCGTCGATGGTCACCTGCGCGCCGGGATCGAGTTGGTCTGTCCCGATGCCCGAGGCGAGCAGAGCGCCCGGCACGTCACGCGCCGCGTCGAGGCTGCGGCGGATGAGCTCGAGCGAGCGCGGCCAATCCATCCCCATGCCGCGTTGCGCGGTGTCCATTGCCTCGGCGACGCCGAGACCGAGCGACCATAGATAGCGGCGATAGGCGATCGTCCGGTCCCAATCGACCGCCGCATCGAGCCACGGATTGCTATCGGCGAGCGGATCGCCAACGACGTGCGTCGCCGCGTAGGCGATGCGGTTGAACGGTCCGTTAGCAGGCGGGAACGCGACCGCCGGCCGCGTGGTGTAAGGCGCAACGCGGCGGCCCGCGACCGGCAGACGTAACGTCGCCATGGCTCAGACCTTGAGCGGCGGGACATCGACCCAGCGCCGCTCCTTCCAGCTCTTGAGCCCGGCTTCAGCGAGCTGCACGCCTTTGGCGCCTTCGAGCAGCGTCCATTTGAACGGCGCATCCTCGGCGACGTGGCGGATGAACATCTCCCATTCAATCTTGAAGCCGTTGTCGTAAATGCCGCCATCGGGCACCTCGGCCCAGGTCTTGAACAGATCGATCGGCTGCGGCACGTCGGGATTCCACACGGGCCGCGGCGTGTTGACACGCGCCTGACTCCAGCATTTATGCAAGCCGGCGACCGCCGAGCCCAGCGTGCCGTCGACGTGAAAGGTGACAAGGTCGTCGCGGCGCGGCCGCGTGCACCACGAGCTGTTGATCTGCGCAATCACGTCATCCGCCAGCTCGAACGTCGCATAGGCGGCATCGTCGGCGTCCGCCTTGTAGGCCTTGCCGTTCTCGTCCCAACGCCGCGGAATGTGAGTTGCGCCCACGCATGAGACGCTGCGCACCTCGCCGAACAGGTTGTCGAGCACGTAGCGCCAGTGGCAGAGCATGTCGAGAATGATCCCGCCGCCCTCCTTCTTGCGGTAATTCCACGACGGCCGGTTGATCGGCTGCCAATCGCCTTCGAAAACCCAGTAGCCGAACTCGCCGCGCACCGACAGGATGCGGCCGAAAAAGCCAGAATCAATCAAAGTACGTAGCTTGCGCAGTCCCGGCAGGAACAGCTTGTCCTGCACCACGCCGTGCTTGATGCCGGCCTTTTTCGCGCGGCGCGCCAGATCGAGGGCGTCGGTAAGGTTTTCCGCAACCGGCTTCTCGCAATAAATGTGCTTGCCCGCGGCGATCGCCTTGCGCAGCAGCTTGGCGCGCAACTGCGTCGTCGCCGCATCGAAGAAGATCGTATCGTCAGGGCTGTCGAGCGCGGCATCGAGGTCCGTCGTCCAGCGCTTGATGCCATGCGCCTTTGCCAACTCTTCGAGCTTCGCCGCATTGCGGCCGACCAAGATCGGATCGGGCATCACTCGATCGCCGTTCGCCAGCGCAACGCCGCCCTGCGCGCGAATGGCGACGATCGAGCGGATGAGATGTTGGTTCGTTCCCATCCGGCCCGTGACGCCGTTCATGATCAAACCGAGACGTTGCACCGACATGGTGTCCCCCTCCTTCACATTATTCTGCAGCACTATAGAGGCGCAAATAAGTCAAGCGTTCAGCGGATTTGGCAGCCCCTAGCAGGCTGCTGAAAAACGTTTTTGGACGCGAGAAGACGCAACATTGATTCGCATGGCGACCAGTTCACGCAAGAACGATTCGCGAGAGGGCTCTCGATGATTCTTATGTTGCGTGATTCGGCTTCGCATCAGAGTTTTTCAGCAGCCTGCTAGGGCGAAAACTCTTCGAGCACTTTGCCTTTAGCCTCGGTTCCGAACGCCGCCATGTTAACGCCACCCACGATGGCGACGACAGCGAAAGGCGCCAAAGACATACTGGATGCCGAAATCGCCAACAATCCAGCCGACCAACATCGGATCGATCGATGATTCGACGCGCAGCCATGCGCTGCTGATCCTCGTTCCAATCGCCCGCAATCGCGTCGGATAGAGGTCAGCAGAATAAAGATTAGAGAGAAGGCGATCATCTCGAGCGCGGTACGAGCGATCGTCGCCAGGACGAGTACCTCAATCGCTGGTGATCGCGCCTGTTCATGATGCAAAAGATCTGGAACCCGGCAGCCCTTAGGCAAACGCGCCGGCTAGTTCGCTGAGGTTTTCGTTTCGTCGGCGCGCGCGGGCATCAGATCGGGCCGTTCCCACCAGCCGCCGCCCATGGCGAGGAATAACGCCGAGGTGTCGAGATAGCGCTGCGCTTCGACGCGCGCGTAGCCGATTAGGGCGCGCTGATGCAATCGTTGCGCATCGAGCAAATCGAGCAGTGCCGTGTTGCCAGCGGTGTAATTCTGCCGCGCCAGATCGAGCGAATGATTCGCCGCATCGAGCGCCATGCGCGCATCGGCGAGCAGCACGGCATCGTGACGCAACCCGTCGAGCACGTCGGCCACCTGGGCAAAAGATTCGAGCACCGTACGTCGATAGATCGCAGCCGAGGCGGTGTAGTTGTCCTCCGATGCGCGCTTCTGCGCCTCGAGCGCGCCGCCGTGGAAGATTGGCCCGCTGACACCGGCCGCGAAGCTCCAGACGCTGCCCGCAGGGGTGAAGAGCTTGGCGGTCGTGAGCGCGATCTGCTCGGCGCTGCCGCCGAGCGTGATGTCGGGATAGAGCGACGCGGTCGCGACGCCGACCGCGGCCGATGCGGCATGCAGCTCCGCCTCGGCGGCGAGGATGTCCGGCCGGCGATGAACGAGCTCGGACGGCAACGTCACCGGAATCTCCGGCGGCAATGTCAGCGAGTCGAGCGCGAATTCAGGCGGACGCCACTCAGCGGGCGTTCTACCGACCAGAACCGACAGCGCATGCCGAGCGACGCTCGCCTGCTGCTGCAACGGCGGCAGCACCATCCGGTCGGATGCAAGCTGCGCCTCGGCGCTGGCGACGTCCGCCTCGGTGGCGATGCCGACGTCGGCGCGCTGGCGGACGAGCGACAGGGTGCGCTCGTCCTCGGCGACGATGTCCTCGCTCGCCGCGAGCTGTGCGCGCAGCGACGCCAATGTCAGGGCATGGGAGATGACATTGCCGGTGAGCGCGAGATAGGTCGCATTGAGCTCATAGCCGCGAACGTCGGCCTCGGCCCGGCGCTGCTCGACCAGGCGCCGGATCTTGCCGAACGGATCGAGTGAATAGCTCACCGTCGGCCCAACCGAGAAGGTATTGAAGACGGCCGGCGGCTGCTTCAGTCCGAACGCGGCGTAGTTCTGGCGCTGGCGCTCGACGCCCGCAGCCGCGTCGATCTGCGGAAACGCGCCGCCATGCGCCGCGGTGGTGATCTCCTGCGCGGCCTTCAGGTCGGCAGCGGCGGCGGCGAGGTCGGGATTGCCGGCGAGCGCCTGCTTGATGACGCCATCGAGCGCTGGCGACTTGAACAAAGTCCACCAATCGGCCGCTATCTTCTGGCCGACGGCGAGACGCTGCGCCGGCTCTGCCGCCGGTATGGGCAGCGGCGCATCGCCGCCCTTCTCATACGTTGTGTCTGTCGGCGTCGCCGGCGGCTTGAAGTCCGGCCCGACGGTGCAGCCGGCGAGCGCGCCGGCAACGAGCAAGAGCGCGGCGACGGCACCACGGTCACGGACCCTCCGCTTTCGGAGAGACCGCGCCGCGTCGCGTGTCGCCGTCCCTTGTTCGGCCGTCATACCGTGCCCTAGTGCAGCGCCTTCTCGATTTCCGTCTCGACCGCGCCGCCACGCAGCTTCTCGAGCCCCATCAAACGCAACGCCAGGTCCTCGTAGAGCGGCACGCTCTGGCCGTGGTTGACCTTGCGCAGGAAATATTTCTCGAAGGCGATCTTCGCGACGTGGACCCAGCGGCCCTCGCTCGACCAGTTGACGTTGCGCGGCGGAATCTGCGGCAACGCCACGAAGGCGACGCCGCCGTCGCCAAAATCGGTGAGGCAGACCGCGTTCCAGCTGGCCTCCTCGCGCGGCTCCTTGCCATCGACGAGGGCACGGATGTTGCGCGCGGTCGCAGTCACCATCGATTCGATCATGAAGCCGGTCTTCGGCACGCCAGTCGGCACTGGGGTCGCCTCGACTGGCGGAATCGCGATGCACACGCCGACCGAGAAGACGTTCGGATACTTGGTATTGCGCTGCTTGCGATCGACCAGGGTGAAGCCACGCGGATTGACCAGCCCCTCGATGCCTCGAAGCGCCTTGATGCCGCGGAACGCCGGCATGACCATCGCGAACTTGAACGGCACCTCGTGCGCCTTCTTGTCCTTGCCTTCCTCGTCGACCTCGGTGACGTGAAGGCGGCCGGGTTCGACGCGTGTGGTCTTGGCGTTGGTGATCCAGCGGATATGGCGCTGGCGCAGCTCGGATTCGAGCAGACCCTTCGTGTCGCCGACGCCGCCGAGCCCGAGGTGGCCGATATACGGTTCCGATGTCACGAAGGTCATCGGCACCCGATCGCGGATCCGGCGCCGCCGCAATTCGGCATCGGCGATCATGGCGAATTCGTAGGCCGGGCCAAAGCAGGAGACGCCCGGAGCGGTGCCGACGACGAGCGGCCCGGGGTCCCGGCAGAACGCATCCCAGGCCTTCGCAGTGTCGATCGCGTGCGCCGTCGTGCAAATGGAGTGGGTGTGGCCATCGGGGCCGAGCCCTGGCACCTCGTCGAACGCGAGCTCGGGTCCGGTCGCGATCACCAGATAGTCGTAGGGAATGCTGCGGCCATCGACGAGCACGACGCGGTTCTCGGCCGGCAGCAGGCGCTCGGCCGCGATCGACACGAACTCGATCCCCTTGCGCTTGAATACCGGCGCCAGCGGCACCTGGATCTCCTCAGGCGTGCGCCAGCGTACCGCAACCCAGGGATTGGACGGCGTGAACTGGAACGACTCCGTGTTGGAGACCACCGTCACGCGATGGCCGGAGCCGAGCTGCTCCCGCAACTCGAACGCCATCGGCACGCCGCCGAGGCCGGCACCTAATACGACAACCTGCACCATGGCTTTCCTCCTGCTCTTGGACGGACCCCGGATTCCGTCCGGTTGATCCTGAGCGCCGGCCGCGCCAGCGCCTTGATTCAGGTCAATCGCGGCCACTGCGCGTCGACCCGGCCGGTTGATCTCGATCAATGCGGCCACAGCCCAGGGCCGCAATCCTTTCACCATGACAGCGATCAAGGGAACGCCGCGCCGGGCTTGGCGCCGAGCTTCCTGAATATCCAGGCCGCCGGGCAGACGCCGGTGAACGACGCCTGCAGCATGTTCGCGCCGATGAAGGCGGTGAGCCAAAGCCAGGCCGGGCTGTGGACTTGGCTGAGTACGAGGCTGATCAGGATCAAGGTGCCGGCGAAGGCAAAGACCAGACGATCGACGGACATGACACTCTCCTTCTCAATCCAAGATGCCGGCCGCACGCACCGTCGGGGCTCAGCAACTGCCTCCGGTCGCACGTTTGCGGCCGCAATAAAGCCGGTACAAAACGGCGATGACGTCGCGCGGCCCCTTGCTGGCCAGCGCGTAGTAAATCGATTGCCCGTCGCGCCGCGTGCGCACGAGACCATGGCCGCGCAGCTTCGCCAGATGCTGACTCAGCGCGGATTGCCGAAGGCCGACGAGCCGCTCAAGCTCGCCCGCGGATTTCTCGCCTTCGATGAGGTGGCACAGGATCATCAGCCGTCGCGGGTTGCTCATCGCCTTGAGCAGCGCGCCCGCCTTGATCGCCTGCGGCTCGATCTCTCGAACATTCATATTTGCTATTTAGCATATGCTAATATATATTGCAAGGGCGGACATCGCGTTCGGATTCAGCCATGAAATACGCGCTCCTTCTCCTCGTCGCCGCCTTCCTCGGCCTCATCGCCCCGGCCGAGGCCGCCGAATACGTGGTGGCACCCCGCATGGTCGACGATCGCACGGCGGTTTTCGGCACGGTGGAGAGCGTGCACGAGACGCAGGCGCGTGCGCGCATCGCTGGCACCCTCGCCGAGATCTCGGTCGTCGAGGGCGACCCGGTGAGCGCGGGACAGCGCCTCGCCCTGGTCGCGGACCCGAAACTGGCGCTGCGTCTCGCCGAGACCGACGCCCGGCTCAAGGCCCTCGACGCGCAACGTGCACAGGCACAGGCCGATTTCGGCCGCATGGCGAAGCTGCGCAAGACCCATGCGGTTTCGCAAGCCCAGTATGATCAGGCGCACGCCGCCTTCGACGTCGCGACGAGCCAGCTTGCCGCGATGCAGGCTGCGCGCAATCTCGTTCTCGAACAGCAGGCGGAGGGTGCGGTGCTGGCACCCGCCGCAGGCCGCGTCCTCAAGGTGGACAAGATTGCCGGCGCCGTGATCATGCCCGGCGAGATCGTCGCGACGCTGGCGGAGCAGGCCTACGTGCTGCGGATCAAGTTGCCGGAGCGGCACGCGCGCTTCCTGAAGGTCGGCGATACCGTGGCGGTCGACGAGCCGGGCACGGCTGCCGCGGCTGCGGATCCGGCTGACGGCCGCGTTCGGCTCGTCTATCCGAAGCTCGATCACGGCCGAATTATTGCGGATGTCGACGTCGCGGGCCTTGGAGACTATTTCGTCGGCGAACGCGTGCGCGCCTACGTTCCGACGGGCCAACGCGAAACCTATATCGTGCCGGCCAGTTTCGTCTTCCGCCGCTTCGGCGTCTATTTCGTCAACGTCAAGGCCGTCGGCGAAGTGGTCGTCCAGGTCGGCAACGAGACGCCACAGGGCGTCGAGGTGCTTTCCGGCATCCACACGGGCGACACTCTGGTCGCACCATGAAGCTCGGCATCGCCGGGGCGCTCACGCGGACCTTCATCGGTTCGCCGCTCACGCCGCTCTTTCTGCTCGCCGCGGTGCTCCTCGGAACGGTTGCGCTCATCGCCATGCCGCGCGAGGAAGAGCCGCAAATCAGCGTGCCGATGGTCGACATCGTCGTGCGCGCGGACGGTCTCAAGCCTGGCGATGCGGTCGAGCTCGTCACCAAGCCGCTCGAGGACATCGTCAAGGCGATTCCCGGCGTCGAGCACGTCTACTCGCAGACTCAGGACGACCATGTCGTGGTCACGGCCCGCTTCTTCGTCGGCACCGACGAGGATACCGCGGTGCTGCGCGTCTCCGACCATCTCCGCGCCAATTACAATCGCATCCCGGTCGGCATCCCGGAGCCGCTAATCATCGGCCGCGGCATCAACGACGTCGCTATTCTGGTGCTGACGCTGACGCCCAAGGAGGCCGCCGCGACGCGCTGGAACGACAATGGGCTTTACAAGATCGCCAACGAGCTACAGCACGAGCTGGTCAAGGTCGAGAACGTCGGCCTGACCTACATCGTCGGCGGCCGGCCGGATCAGATCCGCATCGAGCCCGATCCCGGACGCTTGTCGCTCTACGGCGTAACGCTGGATCAGCTCGTCGCAAGGCTGCGCAGCGCCGACCGCTCGTTCCAGGCCGGCAGCGTCCGTCAGCTCGACCGCAGCATTCCCGTCGAGGCCGGCCACACCCTGCAGGGCGTGACCGATATCGGCAACCTGCTTGTCACCACATCAGACGGACGCCCGGTTTATGTGAAAGACGTCGCGACGATCGTCGTCGGCGCCGCGCCTGAAGAACATCAGGTCTGGGACATCACCAAGGCCAGCGGCGGTATGCAGATCCGGCCCGCGGTCAGTCTCGCCCTTGCCAAACGCAAAGGCGCCAATGCCGTGGTCGTCGCCGATCAGATCCTGGCGCGGCTCCACGCAATCGAGGGCCGCTTGGTGCCCGCCGACGTCAATGTCGTCGTCACGCGCAATTACGGCCAGACGGCGCAGGACAAGGCGAACGAGCTGCTCTTCCACCTGATGCTCGCGACGATCACAATTGTCGGACTGATCGCCGTTTTCATCGGTTGGCGCGAAGGCCTCGTCGTCCTGGTCGTCGTGCCGGCGACGATCCTGCTCACGTTCCTCGCGTCGTGGCTGCTCGGCTACACCATCAATCGGGTAAGCCTGTTCGCGCTCATTTTCTCGATCGGCATCCTCGTCGACGATGCGATCGTGGTAGTCGAGAACATCGTGCGGCATTGGCATCTCGAGCCGAAGGCGGATCGCGTCGTGGTGGCGATCCGCGCGGTCGCGGAGGTCGGCAATCCGACCATCGTCGCCACGCTGACGATCGTCGCGGCGCTGCTGCCGATGATGTTCGTCTCCGGCCTGATGGGGCCGTACATGAGCCCGATCCCGGTGAATGCATCGGCAGCGATGCTGTTTTCGTTTTTCGTCGCTGTCGTGATCGCGCCGTGGCTGCTGCTCCGCCTCAGCCGCCGGCATCACATTCCGGACGCCGAAGGCGAATCCGGGGCAAGCTCGGGACTTTCAGGCATGCTCGTGCGGTTCTATCGGCGCATCGCGATGCCGGTGATCCGGACGCGGCGCAGCGCAGGAATCTTCCTGCTCGCGACCGGCGGCGCCACGCTTGCCGTCTGCGGGCTCTTCTATACCGAAAACGTCACGGTCAAGCTGCTGCCGTTCGACAACAAGTCTGAACTGCAGGTCGTTGCCAACCTGCCGCGCGGCACGAGCCTCGAAGACACCCAGCGCGTTCTGCTCGAGGCGGCAAAGCGGTTGATCACGCTACCCGAAGTCACGAGCCTCCAGGCCTATGCCGGCACGTCGGCGCCGTTCAATTTCAACGGCCTCGTGCGCCATTATTACCTGCGCGACCGGCCCGAGCAGGGCGACCTGCAGGTCAACCTGCTGCCCAATGGCGAGCGCGACCGCAGCAGCCACACGATCGCCCTCGACGTCCGCAATCGCCTCAAGGACCTCGCGGTGCCGCCCGACAGTTCGATTCAGGTGGTCGAGGTGCCACCTGGCCCGCCCGTTCTCGCCACGCTGCTTGCCGAAATCTACGGGCCGAACGCCCATGTCCGGCGCGAAACCGCGCGCAAGGTCCGCAAGATCTTCGAGAGCGTTCCGTACATCGTCGACACCGACGACAGCTTCGGCGTCCAGACAGAGCGCCTTCGCATTGTCCCCGACCAGGCCAGCTTGGCGCTTTACGGCGTTAGCCAGCGAGCGGTCTACGACACGCTCGACACGCTCCTGAACGGCGTAACGGTCGGATATTCCCATCGCGGCGAGGACATCGCGCCGATCGGAATCGTGATCCGTCTGCCGAAATCGGGACTGGTTCTCGACCAGCGACTGTTGTCGACGCCGGTGCCGGCGCGCCATGGCACGGTCGAGCTCGGCGACGTCGTCAAGGTGACGTCGGAGCGGACATCCTACCCGCTGTTCCGGCGGGACGGCCATTTCGCCGAGATGGTATCGGCCGACCTCGCCGGCGAATTCGAAGCGCCGATCTACGGCATGATCGCGGTCGATCGCAAGGTGGCAGACGCGAATTGGGGCAAGGCCGATCCGCCGACAGTTCGTTTCCACGGCCAACCGACGGATGAATCGCACACGACGCTGCTGTGGGATGGCGAATGGGAGATCACTTACGTCACCTTTCGCGACATGGGCATCGCCTTTGGCGTCGCCATCGTGGCGATCTACCTGCTGATCGTCGCCGAATTCCGCAGCTTCCGTCTGCCGCTCGTCATCATGACGCCGATCCCCCTCACGCTGATCGGCATCGTGCTCGGGCACTGGCTGTTCCACGCGCCGTTCACCGCCACCTCGATGATCGGATTTATCTCCCTGGCCGGCATCATCGTGCGCAATTCGATCCTGCTCGTCGACTTCATCCGTCACGGCCAGCTCAAGGGGCACTCGCTGCGGCAATGCCTCATCGAGGCCGGCTCGACGCGTTTCCGCCCCATTCTCCTGACGGCGTTGTCGGCCATGGTCGGCGCGGCTTTCATCCTGCTCGACCCGATCTTCCAGGGCCTGGCGATCTCGCTGCTGTTCGGTCTGGCGTCTTCGACTGCACTCACCGTCCTGGTCATTCCGGCGATCTACGTGCTGCTGCGCGACGATCAGTGTCCGATCGAGTAGATTCGACGCCCCAGCACAAACCGCAGACCGCATGAGCGCCGCAACATCCGTTCTCTCCCTGCTGTCGGGCGGCTTTGTCGGGTTTGCGCTCGGGCTGAGCGGCGGCGGCGGCTCCATCCTGGCGGTGCCGCTGCTGCTCTACGTCGTTGGCGTCGGCGACCCGCACGTCGCCATCGGCACCAGCGCGCTCGCGGTCGCGGTCAACGCCTTCGCCAATGTCATCGGCCACTGGCGCAGCGGCACCGTCAAATGGGGCTGCGCGACCGTCTTTGCCGGCTCGGGAGCGATCGGCGCGACGATTGGCTCGACTCTCGGCAAGCTGACGAACGGCAAACTGCTCGTGGTGCTGTTCGCGCTCGCCATGGTCGTGGTCGGATTGGCGATGCTCAGGCCGCGCATGGCATCCGGCGACGCCACCGTGCGTATCAATCCGCGCATCGCCGGTCGCCTCGTCGGCATCGGTGCGCTCACCGGCGGGATTTCCGGATTCTTCGGCATCGGCGGCGGGTTCCTGATCGTGCCCGGCATCATGCTGGGCAGTGGCATGCCGATCCTCAACGCCATCGGCTCGTCGCTGGTTTCGGTTGGCGTATTCGGCATCACGACGGCGGCGAACTATGCCCTGGCAGGGCTGGTGGCATGGAACATCGCCGGCGTCTTCATCCTTGGTGGTATCGGCGGCGGCATTTTCGGCATGAAAACCGCCATCGCGCTGGCCTCGCGCAAGGCGGCGCTGTCGCGTCTCTTCGCCGGCATGGTGCTGGCGGTTGCCGCCTACATGCTGATCCGCAGCGCGCTCGCGTTCCTGCGCTGATGCTGCCGCCTTGACGACTTGCGCGCGCCGCGTGCTTCGCCCAAGCTTGCGTGCGGCTGGGCGCGCCTTCGGGGCAGACGCTTTGGTTTCGAGGAGGCATTGATGCTCAAGGAATTCCGCGACTTTGCGATGCGGGGCAACGTCATCGACCTCGCGATCGGCATTATCATCGGCGGCGCGTTCGGCAAGATCGTGAATTCGCTGGTCAACGACGTGCTGATGCCGCCGCTCGGCCTGCTGCTCGGGCGGGTCGATTTCTCCAGCCTGTTCGTCAGCCTGTCGGGCCAGCACTTCGAATCGATCGCCCAGGCCAAGGCAGCCGGCGCCGCGACGCTCAACTACGGCGAATTCGTCAACACGATCGTCAATTTTGTCATTGTCGCCTTCGCCGTGTTCCTGCTGGTGCGGCAGATCAACCGGTTGACCGCGAAGCTCGCGCCGATGCAGGCGCCGCCATCGCCGACCACCAAGGAGTGCCCCTACTGCATCTCGACGATCGCCCTCAAGGCAACGCGTTGCCCGCACTGCACGGCGACGCTCGCCTGAGGCGTGCGGATCAGATGCGGCCGCGGCGCGCGGCGAAGAACAGACGCATGCTGCGCCACGGATCGGGGCGCGACGCGCGGGGCGCAAACAAGTCGTGGTCGGCATTCTCGATCTGCGCCAGCCAGCGCTCCGCCAGCACGGCAGGCAGCAGAATCGGCATTGCCGCCTCCGGCGCCTCGTCACTCAGCATGCGCGCCTTGTCGAGCCGCACATGCGCCGCCTCGGCGATCGTCGCCGCAGCGTCGCACAGCGCCGGCGTCGCTTTCGACCCCAAGGCGTGGCGCCCGGGATCGAGCTCGGTTGGAATGAACGAGCGGCCGAAGCGCGCATGATACGCGGTAGCGCGCAGCAACCCCGCCAGCGCGTAGCCGACACCCACATGCCGTGCGGCGACGACAGCCGCGCCTTTGCTGTCTTTCACCGCCAGCGCGTGCAGCGCCAGCACGTTGAGCGCACCGCCGGTCGCATCGGCATAGTCTTCGAGCTCGGCGAATGTCGTCGGCGGATCAGGCAGCAGATCCTTCTCGCGCGCGGCGATCATGCGTTCGAACGCCGACGGCGAGAGATGGTGCGCACGAATGACCCGCGCCAGCGGCTCGACGATTTCGTGCTCGCGCGGCGGCTTGCCGGCCACGATCTCGGCGATCGTATCGCGCCACCACTGCAGCCGGATGCGGCCCATCATCGGTTCGCGCACCGACTCGCGCACCTTCGCGAGCTCGTAGTTGAAGGCGTACAGCGCGAACAGGTTTTCGCGGCGATGCTGAGGTGCGAACAGCGCGGTCGCGAACCGGTCACGATCGTGCCGGCTCACCAACGCCGCGAGCGACGAGAGTTTGGAATCCGTGGATTCGGCGACAGCTGCCATGCTCGACTGCCTCCCGGTGGCTCAGAGATCGGGGCAGGCCCTCCGGCACTACCTACCCGGGACAATGCTAACGAGCGGCCGCAGGCTCGCCCGTAACGCTGTCACGGTCAAGGGTCCGCATGCGCCTTGGTTAACCCGACGGTAACAATGCGGCCGCGACGCGGCGTTCCTCCGCCAGCAGGATGTTGTAGGTGCGGCAGGCGGCGCCGGTATCCATCGCGTCGATCACCATGCCCTTCGCCTTGAGCGCCGCGCGCAGCGCTCCCGGCACCGGCACCATGCGCGCGCCGCAGCCGAGCAGCAGGATCTCGATGCCACGGTCGAACAGGACGTTCAAGCTGTCGAGCGTGACGTCTTCGAGCGCGGCGACGCGCCACGCGACGGTCGCTTCGGCGGTGACCAGAATGGCGCCTTCGTAGGCGACGCCGCTGACATGGAACCCGTTGCGCCCGTAGCTGTCGACGACCTGGCGCCCAGCGGGGATCAGGGGCGTGACATCGGTCACGGCGCCCTGGTCTTGGCTCGCTGCTGTTCCGGCGCACTCGGAGACGTCGCCGCCGGTGCCGGCGCGGGTGCGGCCTCGCCGCCGCGGCCGTGCACACCCTTGGGTCGGATGTAAAAGAGCAGCGGCGCGGCGATGAAGAGCGACGAGTAGGTACCGACGACGATGCCCCACAACATCGCAATCGAGAAGCCGTGCAGCACCTGGCCGCCGAAGAAAAACAGCGACAGCACCGCGAGCGCCGTGGTGCTGACGGTGAGGATGGTGCGCGACAAGGTCTCGTTCAGGCTCTTGTTGATGAGGGTGGCGAAGTCCATCGTCTTGTAGCGGCGCATGGTCTCGCGCACGCGATCGTAGATCACCACCGTGTCGTTGATCGAATAGCCGGCGATGGTCAGGATCGCCGCCAGCGTCGTCAGGTTGAACTCGATCTGCAGCAGCGAGAACAGCCCGATGGTGGTGATGGTGTCGTGCAGGGTCGACAGCATCGCACCGATGCCGAATTGCCACTCGAAGCGAAACCAGACGTAGATCGCGATCGCGACCAGCGCGAGGACGGTGGCGATGGTGCCGGCGCGGATCAGCTCCGCGCCGATCGTCGGCCCGACGACGTTGGTGCTGCGATAATCGATGCCGGGGCCGAGCGCCTGCTTGACCTTGGTGACCGCCTGCTCCTGTGCCTGGTCGCCGCCGGGCTGGCGCTGGACGCGGATCATCACGTCGCTCGGACCGCCGAAACCCTGGAGCGCTACCTGGCCAATGCCCAAGCCATCGAGCTTGGTGCGCATCGACGCGAGATCGGCCGGTTGCGGTGTGCGCGCCTCGATAACGATGCCGCCCGAGAAATCGATGCCGTAATTGAGGCCATTGACTGCGAACAGCACGAGCGAGCCGATCGTCATCAGCGCCGACAGCGCGAAGCCGAACATGCGCAGCCCCATGAAGTCGATGTTGGGGATGCGTCGGATGACGATCAGCGGGCGGAACATCGTCGCGGGCCTAAATCGGAATCACTTTGGGCTTCAGCCGGCGCAGCCAAGTCACGATCAGCAGCCGGGTCACAAGGATGGCCGAGAACAGCGACGTCAGAACGCCGAGGCTGAGCGTGACGGCGAAGCCCTTCACCGGGCCCGAGCCGAGCCAGAACATCAGCGCGCCCGCGACCAGCGTCGTCACGTGGCTGTCGAGAATGGTGCCGAAGGCGCGCTCGAATCCGGCCTGGAGCGACGAGATCATCGAGCGGCCGCCGCGCACCTCCTCGCGGATGCGCTCGTAGATCAGCACGTTGGCATCGACCGCCATGCCCATAGTGAGGGCGATGCCGGCGATGCCCGGCAACGTCAGCGTTGCGCCGAGGAGCGTCAGCGCCGCCATCATGATGCACAGGTTGAAGAACAGCGCGACGTCAGCGAAGAGCCCGAACAGGCCGTAGAACACCACCATGAAGACGACGACGAGCGCGACGCCGACGATGCTGGCGGTCGCGCCTTCGCGGATCGAGTCCGCGCCGAGATCGGGGCCGACGGTGCGTTCCTCGATCACCGTCAGCGGCGCCGGCAGCGCGCCGGCGCGTAGCAGCAGCGCCAGATCTTGCGCCGACTGCACCGTAAAGTTGCCCTCGACCACGCCCTGCCCGCCCAGGATCGGCTCCTTGATCACCGGCGCGCTGATCACCTTGTTGTCGAGCACGATCGCGAAGAGCTTGCCGACATTCTCCTTGGTCGCCTCGGCGAAGCGTCGCGCACCGACGGAGTCGAACTTGAACGACACGACCGGCTCGTTCTCCTGGAAGGTGGGCTGCGCGTCCGTGAGCATATCGCCCGATACCAGGATGCGGCGACGCACGACATAGCCGCTCGGCAAGCCAGGGCGGCTCTCGGATGCCGGCAGCAGCTCATCGCCCGGCGGCACGTGGCCGGCGCGCGCGTCGTCGACCGAGGCGTTGCCGTCAACCATCTGGAAGGTGAGCCGCGCGGTCTTGCCCAGCAACGCCTTCACGTGCTCCGGGTTGCTGATACCCGGCAGCTCGACCAGGATGCGCTTGTCGCCCTCGCGCTGGATGGTCGCTTCGCGCGTGCCGGTCTCGTCGATGCGGCGGCGCACGATCTCGATCGACTGATCGACCGCCGAGCGTTGGCGCGCCTGGACCGCCTCGGCGGTGGGTTTCACCGTGACGCTGCCGTCGGTCTGGCTCGCGATCTGAAGGTCGGGATCGATCTTGAGAATGGCGTCGTGCACCTCGTCGTATTTCGACGCGTCGAGCAGCTTGACGGTGGCGTGATCGCCGGCGGCGCCGAGATTGGTGTAGCCGATATGGCGGGCGATCAGCGCCGTGCGCAGCTCGTCGACGAGGCTGTTGAGGCGATCGCGTTCGACCGACGCGGTGTCGACCTCGAGCAGCAGGTAAGACCCGCCGCGCAAATCGAGGCCGAGGCTCACCTGACTCTTGGGCAGGAAGCTCGGCCAGGACTCAACCGTCTGGGGCGAAAACGCGTTGGGCAGCGTGAAGATGACCCCCAGCGCACAAACCGCCAGGATCAGGGCGATCTTCCACGTCTGGAAATACAGCATACGCTAGCCGGCTTTGGCGCTGTCCTTCGTTTCGTCCTTGGCCGCCGCCTCGTCCTCGCCATCCGTGTCGTCGTTGTCCGCCTTGGCGTCGGCCGGGGCCGGCTTGGCCAGCACGTTGACGATCGTGCTGCGCAGCACCCGGACGCGGGTGTTCTCGGCGATGTCGACCAGCACCTCGTCGTTCACGACCTTGGCGACGGTACCGATGATGCCGCCGCCGGTGACGACGCGGTCGCCGCGGCGAACGGCCTCGAGCATGGCCTTGGTATCCTTCGCCTTCTTCTGCTGCGGCCGGATCAGGAAGAAATAGAAGACGACGAAGATCAGCGCGAGCGGTGCCATCTGCATGATGGCGCCGGTGCTGCTGCTCCCGGCCGCCTGTGCATAGGCCGGCGAAATCAAGAACATATCGGACTCCCGCGCGATGTGGAGCGCATTGGTAATGGACTTGGATTGAAAGCGCAAGGCGAGGGCGCAGTTGACGGCGCGCCGCCGCGCGCTTAGGTTCGCGGCGAAATTTTCCCTCCCGGCCAAAGGCTTATCACCCCGTCGATGACCGACGACAAGAGCCAGAACAAGCTGCTGCAACGCGTCGCCGACGCCCTCGAACGGCTGGCGCCGAAAGCCTATTCGGCGGCCGATTTCGACGCGGCGGACGCCTTCATCTGGCACGCCGAGGGCCAGTGGCTTGAGCCTGTGAAGACGGTCAACCGCGTCGATATTGAGCTGCTGCAGGGCATCGAGCGCGTGCGCGATATCCTGCTCGACAACACGCGGCGCTTCGCCAAGGGGCTGCCGGCTAACAACGTGCTGCTGTGGGGCGCGCGCGGCATGGGCAAGTCGTCGCTGGTCAAGGCGGTGCACGCCACGATCAACCGCGACCAGCCGCGCTCGCTGGTGCTAGTCGAGATCCACCGCGAGGACATCCCGTCCCTGCCGGTGCTCCTGGCCAAACTTCGCACCACCAGGCGACGCTCCATCCTGTTCTGCGATGACCTGTCGTTCGACGCGCAAGACGCCAGCTACAAGTCGCTGAAGGCGGTGCTCGAGGGTGGCATCGAGGGCCGGCCCGACAACGTCGTGCTCTACGCGACGTCCAACCGGCGCCACCTTTTGTCGCGCGAGATGATCGAGAACGAGCGCTCGACTGCAATCATGCCGGGCGAAGCGGTCGAGGAGAAGGTTTCGCTGTCCGACCGCTTCGGTCTGTGGCTCGGCTTCCACGCCTGCGACCAGGAGACCTACCAGGCGATGATCCGCGGTTACGCCGCGCGCTATGCCCTCGACTATCCGGCCGACAAGCTCAAGGCGGAATCATCGGAATGGGCGATCACCCGCGGCGCGCGCTCTGGCCGCGTCGCGTGGCAATACATTCAGGATCTTGCCGGTCGCCTCGGCAAGAAACTCGAGACGCGCTAGCCGTTCGCTCACCGGTTGACGCTCGCCTGCGTGCCGGAGAGATATTGGTCCGGGTCGAGCACCTGCGTGCCCTTGCGGATCTCGAAGTGGAGCTGCGGCTGGCTGACGATGCCGGTGGCGCCGACGGTTGCGATCTTCTGGCCCCGCTTCACCACCTCGCCGCGCTTGACCAGGATGGACCCGTTGTGCGCGTAAGCGGTCATCCAGCCGCCGGCATGCTTGATCAGCACGAGGTTGCCGTAGCCGCGCAATTCGTTGCCGGCATAGGCGACGACACCGGCATCGGCGGCACGCACCGGCGTGCCCTTCGGCGCGGCGATGTTGATGCCGTCATTATGCGTGCCCGAAGCCGACGTGCCGTAGCGGCCGATGACGCGGCCCTGAACCGGCCACATGAAACGGCCGGCGCGCGGCGGCGGCACCGGCAACGCGGCTTCGGGCGCGCGGGCCGTCGCCGGGGATTGCGTCGGCGGCGGCAGGCTTGCGACCTCGGGCTTCTGCGGCGGCGGACCCGGCGACCCGATCGCCTGTGCGCCAACCGGCGCGGTCACGGGCGGTAGCTGTGTCGTCGCGATCTCGGGTTTGCCCGGCGGCGGCGCGGGCGGCGGCGGCGGCGGCGCCAGCGACCGCGAGACCGTCGGCGGCAGCTTCAGCACTTGGCCCTGCGTTACGGCGAAGGGCCGCATCAGCTCGTTCATCCGCGCGAGCGAGTAGAGCTCGACGCCTTCGGCCTCGGCGATGCTATAGAGCGTCTCGCCTCGCTGCACCACATGCGTCGGCGTTCGCGGCACCACCAGCGTGCGGCCGGCGGCCAGCCGATACGGCGGCCGCAGATGGTTGGCGTCGATCAGGTCGCGCACCGGTGCGCCGGTGCGTTGCGACACCTGGTAAATCGTCTCACCGCGCCGCACCGTGACCTGGCCGCCGGGAATGTCGCCCGGATTGGGCAACGACGTCTTCGCCGCCGGCGCGGCGGCGGGCGCTGCGGCCACCGCGCCAGATGGGGGCTCGCCGAGCTTGACGCGCACGTTCTGGCAACCGGCGAGTGCCGCCGTCAGGGCGACCGCTATCAACGAGACGCGGCATCGCCGAACGCGCAGGATCATGCGCTCAGTTTATGACGCCCGCGGCGGCCGCGACAGGCCTTCGCGCGCTCGCGGCAGGCCGGCGACGAGCGGCACGAATCGTACGCCGCCGAGATCATCGACCGCGAGATCGCCGTTCTTGCGCCGCACGCGCAGCAGCTTCTGGTCGCGCCGCGCCGGCCCGACCGGCGCGACGAGGATGCCGCCCTCGGCCAGGTGTTCGAGCAGATTGCGCGGAATCTCCGCCGCCGCCGCCGTCACCATGATGCGGTCGAAGGTTTCGTGTTCGGGCCAGCCCTTGGTGCCGTCGCCGAACCGCGTCACCACGTTGTGCAGCCGCAGCTCGGCGAAGCGCGCCTCGGCCTCCTTGAGCAGCGAGCGATGGCGCTCGATCGTCAGCACGCGGCGACACAGCCGCGCCAGCACCGCCGCCTGATAGCCCGAGCCCGTACCGATCTCGAGCACCTTGTGGCGATCGCCGACCTCAAGCGCCTGGGTCATCAGCGCGACGACGTAGGGCTGGCTGATGGTCTGGCCGTGACCGATCGGCAGCGCGACGTTCTCGTAGGCGCGGTCCCGGAAGGTCGCCGGCACGAATAGCTCGCGCGGCGTGCGCTCGATGGCATTGAGCACGCGCTGATCCGCGATGCCTTCGCCGCGCAGCTCCATGATCAGCCGCGCAACCTCGGCCTTATCCGCTGCCGCCGTCACCGGAACGCCTTGCGCAAGCGCATCAGCACGCGGCGGCTGGTGAGGTCGAAGAACACCGGCGTCACCGAGACGTGGCCATCGACCACCGCCTTGACGTCGCTGCCACGCCGGGTGCGCTGTTCGTCGCGCATCGGACCGATCCAGTAATAAGGCCGGCCGCGCGGATCGAGGCGCTCGACCAGATTGTCGCCGATCTTGCGCCGGCCCTGCGCCGTGACGCTGATGCCCTTGACCTTGTGCGGCGGCACGTCTGGAAAGTTGACGTTGATCAGCGTGTTGCTCGGCCAGCCTTGCCCGGTCAGGCGGCGCACGACGCGCGGCGCGAACTCGGCGGCAGTCTGCCAGCAGAATTTCGTGCCTTCGGCTGAATAGAGGCTGAAGGCGATCGCCGGCACGCCGAGCAGAGTTGCCTCGAGCGCGGCCGCGACGGTGCCGGAATAGATGACGTCCTCGCCCATGTTGCCGCCGGCGTTGACACCCGAGAACATCAGGTCGGGCTTGCGCTCGCGCATGAAGCCGTTGACGGCGAGCAGCACGCAATCGGTTGGCGTGCCGTCGACGGCATAGCGCTTGGCGCCGAGCTTGCGGATGCGCAGCGGCCGGGCAATCGTGAGCGAATGGCTCGCGCCGCTCTGCTCGGTCTCGGGCGCGCACACCCAGACATCGTCGGAGAACGAGCGCGCGATCTTGACCAGCAGCTTGAGGCCCGGCGCCTCGATGCCGTCGTCGTTGGAGACAAGGATGCGGGCGCGGCGCAGGTCGATCGGAAAATTAAACGCCACCGGCGATGACCTCGGTTCCGGCCATATAGGGTCTTAACGCTTCGGGAACCGCGATCGAGCCGTCTGCCCGTTGATAATTCTCCATCACCGCGATCAGCGTCCGGCCGACCGCAAGGCCGGAGCCGTTGAGGGTGTGGACGAAACGCGTCCCCTTCCCGCCTTTGGGTTTGAAGCGCGCGTCCATGCGCCGCGCCTGGTAGTCGCCGCAGTGCGAGCACGACGAGATCTCGCGGTAGACGCCCTCGCTCGGCAACCAGACCTCGATGTCGTAGGTTTTTTGAGCTGCGAACCCCATGTCACCGCTACACAGCAGCATGACGCGATAGGCAAGACCGAGGCGCTTCAGCACTTCCTCCGCGCAGCCAGTCATCCGCTCGTGCTCGTCGTTCGATTTGTCCGGATGCGCGATCGACACCAACTCGACCTTGTCGAACTGATGCTGTCGGATCATGCCGCGCGTGTCCTTGCCGGCGGCGCCCGCCTCGGAGCGGAAGCACGGCGTCAGCGCGGTGTAGCGCAGCGGCAGCTTGTCCTCGTCGACGATCTCCTCGCGCGCGAGATTGGTCAGGGGCACTTCCGCCGTCGGCACGAGCCACAGTCCCGCGGTGGTGCGGAACAGATCGTCGGCGAATTTCGGCAACTGGCCGGTGCCGAACACCGCCGCGTCCCGCACCAGCAGCGGCGGCGCGATCTCGGTGTAGCCGAATTCGCGCGTGTGGAGGTCGAGCATGAACTGGCCAAGAGCGCGCGCGAGCCGTGCCAGGCCGCCCGACAGCACGACGAAGCGCGCGCCGGAGATTTTCGCCGCACGCGCGAAATCCATCCGGCCGAGCGCGTCGCCGAGCGCGACGTGATCCTTGGGCTTGAACGTGAATTGCGGCTTGGCGCCGACTTCGCGCAGCAGCGAGTTGTCGGCCGCATCCTTGCCGTCGGGCACGTCGTCCGCCGGTATGTTGGGCAGCGGCGCCAGCGCGGCATCGACCGCCTCGCGCAGCCGCGTCGCCTCGGCTTCGAGGAACGCCTGCTTATCCTTCCTCTCGGTCATCTGGCGCATCAGCGCTGCAGCGGCATCGCCGCCTTTCGCCCTCGCCGCCGCCATCTCCTGACCGAGCTTGCCGCGCGCCGCCTGGTTTTGCTCCGCCGCGGTCTGTGCCTCGCGCCACTCCCTGTCGAGGCGAAGGATTTGCTCGGCCATCGGGGCCAGACCGCGGCGCGCCAGGCCCTTGTCGAAAGCCTGCGGATTTTCGCGGATCCAGCGAATGTCGAGCATCGCGCAGGCTCAGGCCGGAACCGGGACGTGCAGCTTTTTCAATGTCATGAACTCGGACAGCCGGCTGCCGGGCATGTACGCTTTCTTGAACGCCGGGCGCGCCTGCATGCGCGCGTACCACGCCGTGACGCGCGGCCGCTGCGCCCAGATTTCCGAAAGACCGAGATCGTTCATGCGATCGATGGTCGGCGTGACGATGATGTCGGCCAGCGAGTAATCCTCGCCCAACAGCCACGGTCCATTCGCCAGCGCCGCCTCCATGCGGTCGACCGCGCGTTGCAGCTCGTCGAGCGACGCGGCAACGTCCGCCTCGCTGAACCCCTGCGGCCCCATGCGGCGATAGAAATTCTTGCGCAGCGGCCGAACGTCAGCCTCGGTCTTTCGGAACTCGGCCTCATCGAGCACGTTGAAGCGCGTTGCCAGCGCCAGGTGGAAGCTCGGCACGCGGATCGCTGCGGTCGGCACCTCTTCGAGAAAGCGCATCCACGCGCGCATCTGCGCGCGCCGCACCGGGTCGGCCGGCGACAGACGCGGCGCCGGAAAGACCTCGTCGAGATATTCGAGGATGACGCTTGAATCGATGACAACGCAGCCGTCGTGTACCAGCGTCGGCACCACGCCGTTCGGGTTGAGCTTCAGATATTCCGGCCGGAGCTGCTCATTCTTCGCGAGGTTGACGCGGCGATCGACCCAATCGAGGTTCTTCTCGGCAAGTGCGATGCGCACCTTCTGACTGCAGGTCGATTGCGGCGCGTGATAGAGCTCGAGCGTCATCGGTCATTCCCTCAAGTCTTGCCGTTCGGTTTCAGTCCGAGTTCGGCTTCTTCCTGCGCCTCGCGTTCGGCACGCTTCTTCTCGACCACGCGGCAGGCGACGATCGAGATTTCGAACAGCGCGATCAGCGGCACCGCAAGCGACACTTGACTGAAGATATCGGGCGGCGTGAGGACCGCGGCGGCGACGAACACCAGCACGATGGCGTAGCGGCGCTTCGAGGCGAGGCCGGCCGCGGTCACCAATCCCACGCGCGCCATCAGCGTCAGCAGCACCGGCAGCTGGAACGCGAGCCCGAAGGCGAGCATCAGCCGCATCACCAGGGTCAGGTATTCGCTGACCCGCGGCTCGACCTCGACCGGCAGGACACCGTGGCCGCCCGGTTGTTCGAAGCTGAGGAAGAAGCGCCACGCCACTGGAAAGATGACGAAATACACCAGCGCGCCGCCCATAATGAACAGCACTGGCGACGCGACGAGGTACGGCAGAAACGCGCGCCGCTCGTTCTTGTAGAGGCCGGGTGCAACGAACAACCAGAGCTGCGTCGCCATGAACGGAAAAGCGAGGCAGAACGCCGACCAGACCGAGACGCGCAGATTGGTGAAGAACGCCTCGGTCAGGTCGGTATAGATGAAGTGCCGCCCCGCTTGCCCAGCGAGCGCATTGGCCAGCGGCCGCGCCAGGAAATCGTAAATCTCGCGCGAGAAGTACCAGCACGGCACCAGCAGGATCAGGAACGCGATGATCGAGTAGAGCAGCCGTTTGCGGAGCTCGATCAGATGGTCGAGCAGCGGCATCTTGCCGCTTTCGAGTTCGTCATTGGTAGGTTCGGTGGTCATCGCTGCTTCGGCGTGTCGAGCGCCGGCGCCTCGGCGTCCGACGCCTTGGGCTCATCGGGCGGCAAGACGGCCTGGCCGGCCTCGGCCAAGTCCTGGCCCGGGGGCGATGGTTCGCCCGGCTTGAACTCCGGCGTCACCTCGAGCGCGTCCGGCGTCGCTTCGACCTTCGGTCGATCGGCGAGCGGATTGGTGAGCTCGGGCGCCGAGAGCGACCGCGCCAAGTCGCCGCCCGGATTGATGGTCTTCGACATCTCCTCGTCGAAGTTGAAGCGCGTCGCCTCGTCGAGGCCGCGCTTGACGTCGTCGAGTTCGGCCTCGCGCACCATGTCCTCGAGGCTGCCCTGGAACTCGCGCGCGATCGAGCGCGCCTTGCGCACCCAAAACGCGACGTTCTTCATCACCCGCGGCAGGTCCTTCGGACCGATGACGACGAGGGCGACGGCCGCGATCAGCGCGAGCTCGGACCAGGAGAAATCGAACATATCAGTCCTGGGCGCCCCGCCCGAGCTCCTCGGCGGCGGCCTCGGCTTCGGCTTCCGCCTCTTCCTCGGCTCGGTCGGCGGCGACGCCTTCCATGGGCAGCTCGGCGAGCTTGCCTGTCTCGCTGAGGATCGTCTCGGGCCGCGGACCGATCAAGCCGGCGGCGCGCAGCTCCTCGATGCCCGGCAAGTCTCCCGCGCTCGCCAATCCGAAGTGGAGCAGGAAGGCGTCGGTCGTGCCCCAGGTCACCGGCCGGCCGACGGTCTGACGGCGGCCCTTCGGCCCGATCCAGCCGATCTCCATCAGCAGGTCGAGCGTGCCCGACGACACGACGACACCGCGGATATCCTCGATCTCGGCGCGCGTCACCGGCTGGTGGTAAGCGACGATGGCCAGCGTCTCCATCGCCGCCCGTGACAGCTTGCGCGAAATCTTCTGCACGAGCTTGAGACGCGGCCCGAGATCGGGTGCGGTGCGCACGGTCCACCCGCCGGCCGCCTCGACGATATTGACGCCGCGGCCGCGATAATGCGCCTCGAGCTCGGCGATGAGCGACGGAATGTCCGCGTCCTCCGGCAGGCGCGCCCTGATCGCCGCTTCGTCGACGGGGGTTTGCGATGCGAACAGCAGCGCGTCGAGCAGCCGTAAATGGTCGGCGCGGGGATCGGTTGGGTCGGTGGTCATTTAGGCCTCGGAAGACGGACTGCGAAGATAGATCGGGCCGAACACGGAGTCCTGGCGGAGCTGCACCTTGCCGGTGCGCACCAACTCCAGGCTGGCGGCGAAAGTCGCGGCGATGGCCGAGCGGCGTATCAGGCCGTCGCCCAAGTCGGGCGGCAGGAAGCTCATCAGCGTGCGCCATTCCGGCATGTGGCCGAGGAAGCGCGCCATGCGCTCGAGCGCCTCGTCCATCGAATAGAGTTCGGTCGGCGCGATGTGGAGGATGCTCACCTCCTGACGCAGCTTCTGGTCGCCGTACGCCTTCAGTAGATCATAGAGCGTGTCGCTCCACACCGGCTGGTACGTCCGCGGCAAGCCCTCGGGCGCGCCGCGCATGAACACGTCGCGGCCGAGCAGCGGCCGGGCGAAGAGACGCGTCGCCGCCTGTTGCATCGCTTCGAGCCGCTTGAGCCGGTGTGCCAGAGCCGCCGCGAGCTCGTCGCCGCTCGGCTCGCCGGCGCTCGGCGGCTGCGGCAGCAGCAGGCGCGATTTGAGATAAGCAAGCCACGCCGCCATCACCAGATAATCGGCGGCGATCTCGAGCCGCAGACGGCGCGCCGCCGAGATAAAGGCGAGATACTGATCGGCCAGCTTGAGGATCGAGATCTGCAGCAGGTCGACCTTTTGCTCGCGCGCGAGGTTGAGCAGCAGGTCGATCGGCCCCTGATAGCCCTCGAGGTCGACGACGAGGTCGGCGCCCGGCGCCGGCTCGGGCTTCGCCATCTCGAAGGGTTTCACGTCGCTCATCCGACGCCCGTGAGCTTGCTGATCGCGCCGAGGATCCAGTTGACCGGCCCCTCGACGACGTGGCCGACGACGTTCAAGTCCATGCCGAGCTGCGCGCCGATCAGCGGCAAAAGGATCAGCACGCCGACGAGTATCAGCATCCCATAGCGCTCCATCCGCGCCAGCGGAAAGGCGAGCGCATCCGGCAGAATGCCGACTGCGACGCGACCGCCGTCGAGCGGCGGCAGCGGAATCATGTTGAACACCGCGAGAATGACGTTGATGACGACCGAATTCGTCAGATTGAGAACGAACCACTCCTGGAACGCTGCCGGCAAATGCGGCACCAGATAAAAGAGCAAGGCCGAGACGATCGCGAGCCCGATATTGACCGCTGGCCCGGCGAGCGCGACCCATACCATGTCGCGACGAGGACGATTGAGTCGGTTGAAGTTGACCGGCACCGGCTTGGCATAGCCGAAGAGGAACTGCCCGTGCGTCACGAGGAACAGCAGTAACGGCATGAGCACAGTGCCGAACGGATCGATGTGGCGTAGCGGATTGAACGTGACGCGGCCCATGCGCAGCGCCGTGTCGTCGCCACAGCGCAGGGCGACGTAGCCGTGCGCCGCCTCGTGCAGCGTGATGGCGAAGATCGCCGGCAAAGCCAGCACCGAGATCTCGCGCAGCAGGCCGGCGAATTCGGGCGGCATCACGCGCGCCCTCCGAGCAGGGTTTTGAGCCGCGCCACCATAGCTGAGCGGTCGAACGCCGACGCGCCCCGGTCCGTTGCTCGCCGTCGGGCCTCGCCGCGCGCGAGCCGTCGATGCGCCGCCGGGGCCAAAGGCCCGATCGAGCCCGCGATTGCCGTCATTTCCACCGGATCACCGTTACAGTGCAACACCACGTCGCATCCCGCCTCGAGCGCGCCTTTTGCCCGCTCCGCCAAGGTTCCGGGAAGCGCCGCCATCGAAAGATCGTCCGAAATCAGCACGCCGTCGAAGCCAATGCTAGCCCGAATCGTCTCGCCGATCAGCCGCCGCGACAACGTGGCCGGATGGTCGGGATCAAGCGCCCGATAGACGATATGCGCCGTCATCGCCCAGGGCATGTCGTAGAGGGCGCGGAACGGCGCGAAATCGGTCTCGGCGAGCTCCCGGCCGGTTGCCATAACCGTGGGTAGCGCCTTGTGGCTGTCGACGGTGGCACGGCCGTGTCCTGGGATGTGCTTTATGATGGGGAGCACGCCCCCCGCCAACAAGCCCTCGCATGCCGCCCGGCCGAGTTCGGTCACCGTCGTCGGCGCGGCGCCGTAGGCGCGATCACCGATCACCGGATCGGCCCCGGCAAACGCCAAATCGAGCACAGGTGCGCAATCGACCGTGATGCCGAGCGCCGCCAGATCGGCGGCGATAAGCCGCGCCGTGAGCGACACCGCCTCGCGCGGTGCAGCGGCAGCGGCCAGGATAGCCGCCGCGGGATATTCCTGCCAATGCGGCGGCCGCAGGCGTGCGACGCGACCGCCTTCCTGGTCAATCAAGACCGGTGCGTCCGCGCTGCCGACGCTGTCACGCAGCGCCGCAACCAGCGCCCGCACCTGCTCGGGATTGTCGCAGTTGCGCTGGAACAGGATGAAGCCGAGCGGATTGGCGTCGCGGAAGAACGCGCGCTCGGCGTCCGACAGCGCCGTACCCGCGCAGCCGAAGATCGCCGCCCGCGGCTCACGGCCGGACGACGATGCAGGCGACATGGCGTTGCTGGAGCGAGCGGCAGAGATGCGATGCGGCGCCGGCGTCAGCGAGCGGTCCGGCCTCGATCCGATATAGGACAGCGTCGCCGCGAACGACGCGCACAGCGTTCGCCGATAGCGAAGCGAGCAGGTTCGGCTGCGTGCGCTTCAGCCGCGTCCACTCCGCCTGCGCCGCCGCCGTCGAGCGGACGGCGCCGAGTTGGACGAACCAGCCGCGTCCGGCGAGCTGCGGCGGCACCGTTTCGTGGGAGACCATCGCGGTCGGCGCAGGTTTCGGCGGCGAGACCGCTGTCACGCTTGCCGGATGTGTCGGCGGCGCGGCGATCGCCGTTTGTGGCGACGGCACTTCGATCGTCGGCGGCGGTGCCGTTGCTGCGGTGGGCGAGGCGGCCGCCGACGCCGGGGGCGTGGCAGACGGCGGCGGCGCGGGCGTCGCCGTCGCCACCGGTGGCGACCCGGCCGGCGCTGGCGTCGGCGCAACCGTCATCTGCGCGGCGGCGGGCGGTGCGGTCGGCGATGGCAACGGCACCGTCGGTGGCGGCAGGATTTGCTCGACCTTCGGCTGTGCCGCCGCGCCGTTGAGAATGATCTTGTCCTGATCGGGCACCACCATGCCCCCCGGCTGTTTCGGCGCCTCCTTGATCGGCTGGTCGCCCGGACCGATCACCGGCAGTGGGCCCGATGGCGCGGATGACGTCAGGAAATGCTCCTTCAGGTAAGGCCAGCTCGAAGCGCCGACGGCGCCAACCACGACCAGCACGACACCGACGCGCACGAAGGCGCCGAAATTCCGCTGCCAGCCGGACACGCCCTTGGACGATGCGGCGGGGATGCGGTCCTCCGGATCGATGCCGAGCGTCATCAGCGCAGCTCCTCGGCCGGCGTGACGCCAATCACCTTGAGGCCCGAGGCGATGACGAAGGCCATCGCCTGGACGAGCGCCAGGCGCGCGCGCGTGAGATCACGCTTGGCTTCGACCACGAAGCGCAGACCCGCGTCCGCATTGCCCTTGTTCCACAACGCATGGAATGACGCGGCGATCTCCTGCAGATAAAAGGCGATGCGATGCGGCTCGTGCATCTGCGCCGCGCCTTCGACGGTACGCGGCCACTGCGCGAGCTGGCGGATGAGCGCGATCTCATCGGCGTCCGCCAGCAGTTCGAGCGGCCCGCGCGCCAACGTCGCGGGATCGAGTTCGTCGGCGCCAAAATGCTGCGTTGCGAGCCGCATCACCGAGCGCGCCCGGGCGTGGGCGTACTGCACGTAGAACACCGGATTGTCCTTCGACTGCTCGACCACCTTGGCGAAATCGAAATCGAGCGTCTGGTCGTTGCGCCGCGTCAGCATGACGAAGCGCACCACGTCTTTGCCGACGCGCTCGATCACGTCGCGCAGCAGGACGAAGTTGCCGGCCCGCTTGGACATCCGCACCGGCTGACCCGCGTCCAGCAGATTGACCAGCTGGCACAGCTTGACGTCGAGCGCCGCCTTCCCCTGCGTCAGCGCCTTCACGGCGGCCTGCATGCGCTTGACGTAGCCGCCGTGGTCAGCGCCCCAGACGTCGATCATGTCGGCGAAGCCGCGCTTATACTTGTCCCAATGATAGGCGATATCGGCGGCAAAATACGTCCACGAGCCGTCGGCCTTCTTGATTGGCCGGTCGACATCGTCGCCGAATGCCGTCGAGCGGAACAGCGTTTGCGGCCGTGGCTCCCAGTCCTCGGGCAGCATGCCCTTGGGCGGCTCGAGCGTGCCGACATATATCAGGCCCTGTTTTTCGAGCTCGGATATGGCCTGCTCGATGGCACCCGCCCGTACGAGCCGCCGCTCTGACGAAAAGACATCGAATTCGATGCCGAGCCGATCGAGATCGTCACGGATCAGCGTCAGCATCTCGTCGATCGCAAAATCGCGCACCGGCACGAGCCACTCGCTCTCCGGTCGGCCGAGCCATTTCTTGCCATCGCGGCGCGCCAGCGTCGCGCCGGTTTCGATCAGATATTCGCCGAGATAGAGACCCTCGGGACTCTCGCCGACGTCTTCGCCCAGCGCTTGGCGATAGCGCAGATGAACCGAGCGCGCCAGCGCATCGACCTGCGCGCCGGCATCGTTGACGTAATACTCGCGCGCCACGACGTGGCCGGTCTTGTGCAGCAGCGCGGCGAGCGCGTCGCCGACCACGGCGCCGCGGCCGTGGCCGACATGCATCGGCCCGGTAGGATTGGCCGAGACGTATTCGACGTTGACGGTGCGCCCACGTCCCGCGGTGCTGTCGCCATAGGCCGGGCCGGCGCGCAGGATCTCGCCGAGCCGCGCATACCAGAACGCGGCATCGAGGCGCAGATTGATGAAGCCGGGTCCGGCGACTTCCGCCGCGGTTACGTGATCGAGCCTGGCGAGGTGCGGCCGGAGTTTTTCCGCAAAATCCCGGGGCTTCATGCCGGCGCCCTTGGCCAGCACCATCGCTGCGTTCGCCGAAACGTCGCCATGCGCCGGATCACGCGGCGGCTCGACCGACATGCGGCTGGTATCGAGCTCGAAGCCGAGCGCGGCGATCTCGGCCGCGATCTTGTCGTGGAAATACGCGAACAAATTCATCACGTCGTGGCGTCGCGGTCGAACAGCCTGCGGTGCTCATCGAGCGCGAAGCGGTCTGTCATGCCGGCGATGTAATCGGCGATCACGCGAGCACGGCCGCGGGCGTCACGCTTCACGGCTTCGTCGCGCCACTCGCTCGGCAACAATTCAGGCTCGCCGTTGAAGATGCGGAACAGATCGGCGACGACGCGACGCGCCTTCGACGACATCCGGTTGACCCGATAGTGCCGGTACATGCGCTCGAACAAGAACGCACGCAGACCTTTTTCGCGCTCGCGCATGTCGTCCGAGAAGGCTACCAGCGCGGCGGCACTGCGGCGCACAGCGTCGACGGAAGCGACGCCCGATTGCGCGATGCGTCGCTTGGTCTCAGCGACGACGTCGGTCACCATGCGGTCGATCAGGCGGCGCACGGCCTCGTGGATGGCGCGACTGTCCTCGATCGGACGAATGGATTTTCGCACTTCGGCGAGCGCCTCGCCGATCAGCAGCACGTCGCGCAGATCGTCGAGCGTGAACAGGCCGGCGCGGAAGCCGTCGTCGATGTCGTGATTGTCGTAGGCGATGTCGTCGCTCAACGCGGCGACCTGCGCTTCCGCCGACGGCCAAGTCATAAGCTCGAGATCCTGTCGCGCGTTGTACGCGGCGATGGTCTCCGAGAGCGGTGGCCTGACCGGGCCGTTGTGCTTGACCGTGCCTTCGAGCGTCTCCCACGTCAGGTTGAGACCGTCGAAATCCGCGTAGCGATGCTCGAGCTTGGTGAGAATGCGCAGCGTCTGGTCGTTGTGCGAGAAGCCGCCGTAATCCTTCATCGCCGCGTCGAGTGCCTCTTCGCCGGCATGGCCAAAGGGCGTGTGGCCGAGGTCGTGCGCCAATGCGAGCGCCTCGGCGAGATCTTCGTTGAGGCCGAGGGCGCGCGCCAGGCTGCGCGCGATCTGCGCAACCTCGAGGCTATGGGTCAACCGCGTGCGATAGTGATCGCCTTCGTGATAGACGAAGACTTGCGTCTTGTATTGCAGCCGGCGGAACGCGGCCGAGTGGATGATGCGGTCGCGGTCGCGCTGGAACGGCGTCCGGCTCAGGCTTTCCGGCTCGCGATGCAACCGCCCGCGACTCCCCTCCGGCGAAGAGGCGTAAGGAGCGAGCGCAAGCGTCATCGCGCGAAGCTATCCCTCGCGTCGAGTCGATGCAATGGGCGCGGCGTAAAAAATGAGGTGGGCGACGGCAAGATGTGCCGGAGAAAGTACTGGCGCAATGAGGTCTAGCAGGCTGCTGAAAAACTCTGATGCGAAGCCGAATCACGCAACATAAGAATCATCGAGAGCCCTCTCGCGAATCGTTCTTGCGTGAACTGGTCGCCATGCGAATCAATGTTGCGTCTTCTCGCGTCCAAAAACGTTTTTCAGCAGCCTGCTAGCCCCGTTGCGGCGATGGCCGATCCATTGATTCATCGAGTGAGAGATTTCTAGTCGCCACAGTCGCACCACGGAGCGAACAGGGGGTCAATTTAAGCAGCAACCCCTCCCGATCGCGCGCGTGTAAATCATGCGCCCTCGGCGCTTTTTAAAATCCCGGCAAGGCTGTCGATGATCATTTTCTCTAATCGGTATTTCTCCATTGGTGCCCGGCTACGTACCTCCTCAACGAGTTTGTTTTTTACTTGCTCAAGCCATGACTTCTCTGACGCCAATTCCCGATTGAGCTTCCCATGCTCGTAACGCGCCTGAAGGCCAATCATGACCCGCCGCTGTTTTGCCGCGTGCATTTTCAAAAACGAACGTATGAAGGCATCGGGATCAATGAACTTGAGGACCGGAGTTTGAAAATATGAACCTTCGCCGGCCCCGTCGACAAAACATATTCGGCGAACAAAGCTTTCAACGTCCTTGCCCATCTCCAACAATAAGGTGTCGGCCGCTTCCGGATACGCATCCTCTAACAGGCTGCTGAAAAACGTTTTTGGACGCGAGAAGACGCAACATTGATTCGCATGGCGACCAGTTCACGCAAGAACGATTCGCGAGAGGGCTCTCGATGATTCTTATGTTGCGTGATTCGGCTTCGCATCAGAGTTTTTCAGCAGCCTGCTAACGCTTGTTTTGTTTTTTCGTCGAGGTAGTCGTATAGCTCGCGAAATTCTGGCGTTTCATTTGCCTGAATTGCTAATCCGTCATAGCCACCAAAAAGTATCATGCTGCCGAATTGGTTTTGCGAGCGGGCTGGCAACCGCTTGGTCGCATACAAATCATCTACATATCGCTTGCATTCAGCTACGACCGTATGCGGATCCTTCCCAAGCACGTTGGCTTTAGATAGAACGAGACGAAGACCGAAAACATGTAACAATTCGCCTACAACTGTGAAATCGCGTGCTGCGAATTGCCGCTCCAGTGTGGAGAGCGCAGCGTTGAACTGCTCGGGACTACGCTCAAACCAGTACCACACCGTTCGCCACGCTGGTTCGTCCGCCTCTTTGGCAAAATATTGAGAGCTTTGGACGCACGACCGAATCGCATTTTGATCGATGACGCCTCGATCAAGCACGTCGACTAACAGGCTGCTGAAAAACGTTTTTGGACGCGAGAAGACGCAACATTGATTCGCATGGCGACCAGTTCACGCAAGAACGATTCGCGAGAGGGCTCTCGATGATTCTTATGTTGCGTGATTCGGCTTCGCATCAGAGTTTTTCAGCAGCCTGCTAATACGTCGTCCGACAGTATCGTATCGCTGAGTTCAATTTCGGGATAGCGTCGATCGGCTTCAGTAAGTGGTGATGCGGGTGTTTCACTCTTGCCCTCGCGTGCAGCCCTGTGCGCCGCCCGCATTAACGGATTTGGTCGGCCACTTAAGTCGGCAGCTGAAATGCGGCCGGCCTTAAGCTCAAACGAAAGCGCAAAGAACAGTCGAAGTAGTGCCAGCATTGTACCCCGGTTCTTGCGTTGCTCGCTCGTAACGGCCTGGAAGAGCCGCTCGAAGTCCCACATTGTTTGCTGAAGTATCCTAAGATTATTCAGGCCCGACTCCTGATAAATCGAAGCGATCTCTGAACTGCTAGCTTCAAAGAATTTGCGTGCTGGCTGAAAATCGATCAAAGAGACGAAGTGCTTGAAAGCGTCCTCGAACGCGGATTGAACCGTAAGCGCCTTACCAATAAGTTTTTCGCGCCGTTCTCTATATTTCGGATCGGTGATTTCAGTTTCGTTTCCGATTACCACAACCTTTCCGCCATCGTGCTCAACAAATTCGTTGATGTATCCCATCACCTGATTAATCGGCGATTCCGAACGTTCAAGGTCGTCGAACACATATATGTCGGCGCTGAACTTATCGATCACTTCTCCTGGCTTTAAATTCGGCTCTACGCCGAAACGCTTCAGTAACGTTTTGCTGACGCGGAGTCCCAACTTCGTGATTTTCCAGCCGAGTGCTGGATACAGTGCCTGAAAGAGAGCTTCATCGATCTCATCCAGAGTCTTGAGCCCGTATAAGCTCACATAGACAGGCTTCTTACCGGCTTGCCGCCGTCCCTGAAGAAACTGTTTGACTAAGTAAGTTTTGCCGACGCCCCACGGCCCGTTAATCATCACGGCATAATGCGGCGAGTGCGGCAGCGACGCGTAATACGACAGGAACGTCGTAACGTGCGCGTTTTTATCCGCTGGCGGCTGAACGCGCTTGCGACGAGTCATGTGATCATTCTCCCCGAGGCGGCAAATCAGCCGACTTCCATCATTTTGCGCATTGAGGTCGCCAGTCGCTAGCCGGTTTGACAAAGCGGCTGCCATCCCCACATAAAGGCGGCACGGAGTTGCAACCCATGGCAGAAATCCTCGAAAAAGAGCGCAGCGTGAGCCTGACGGCGAGCGCCGCCAAGCGCGTCAAGGAGCTGAAGGCGCAGGAGAACCTGCCCAATGTATTCCTGCGTCTCGCGGTGTCCGGCGGCGGCTGTTCCGGCTTCCAGTACGGCTTCAGCTTCGACGAAGCTCTTCAGCCCGAAGACCGGGCTTTCGAGCGCGATGGCGTCACGCTCGTGGTCGACGAGGTTTCGCTCGAACTGCTCAAGGGCGCCGAAATCGATTTCGTCGAGGACATGATGGGCGCTGCGTTCCAGGTGAAGAACCCGAACGCCGCGTCGTCGTGTGGCTGCGGGAATTCGTTCTCCGTCGGCTGAGCCTCGATCCACTTGACCAAGCTCGCGTCGTGGAACGTCAACTCGGTCAAGGCGCGGCTCGGGCATCTGCTCGACTGGCTGAAGGCCGCTCAGCCTGACATTGTCTGCCTGCAGGAAATCAAATGCACCGAGGCGGATTTCCCGCGCCTCGAGATCAAGGGGCTCGGCTACGACGCGGTCGTGGTCGGGCAGAAGAGCTATAACGGCGTCGCCATCCTGTCGCGCGTGCCCGCAAAGAACGTGGTGGTCGCGCTGCCCGGCGACGGCAAGGACGATCACGCGCGCTATATCGAGGCGACGGTGGGCGATCTGCGCGTCGCGTCGGTCTATCTGCCCAATGGCAATCCGGCGCCGGGCGCGAAGTTCGACTACAAGCTCGCATGGATGAAACGCCTCGAGGCGCATGCGCAGGGCCTGCTCGACCGGGAACTGCCGTTCGCGCTGGCCGGCGATTTCAACGTCGCGCCGGCCGACGATGACGTCTACGACCCGACCGCCTGGAAGGACGACGCGCTTTGCCGGCCCGAATCGCGCACGCGCTTTCGCGCGCTGCTCAATCTCGGCATCGCCGATGCCTTCCGCGCGCTGCACGAGGGGCAGCGCTACACCTATTGGGATTACATGCAGCGCCGGTTCGAGACCGACCACGGCTTGCGCATCGATCACATTCTGCTGTCGCCGCAGGCGACCGACAGGCTATGCGCATGCGACATCGACAAGTCGCCCCGAATGCGCGACAAGCCGTCGGATCACACGCCGATCTGGTGCGAGCTGGCCGCGCCCTGAGCGGCGCGCCGTCGCGTCACGCGGCCGCCGCTTCGGGCAAGCGCCGGCGCCGACGGATGATGAGCACGCCCAGCAGTCCTGCCAGCATGAGTGTCCAGGTTGCCGGCTCGGGCGCGGCGAGGAACTGGAGGTTGACGGAGTCGAGCGTCAGCGCCTGCGGACCGTTTGCGCCCCAGCCGCCGTCGACGATGAACCAGACATTGGTCACGAGCTGCGAGCCGTCGGCGCCCGCCTGAGCGGATGCGAATGTGCTGAGCGGGAAGTTGTTCTCGAAGCCGGTGTCGTTCGTCGCGTTGACGAAGTTGAAGTTGCTGTAGGCCGTCGTGAATGCCGTGGGGTTGTTGTCGGTGAAGGTTGGCGGCGTGCCGACGTAAACGGTCCAGAAATCGCCGTTCTGCAGTCCGACCACGATGCGCGGAGAGCCGCCATAGGCGCCACCGAGCGTGTCGGTGAACGTGGCACCCAGCCCGGTGATGTTGTTCAGGCTGAAGGTTTGGTTCGGCGTGAAGTCGACATAGCTGTAGGTGACCGGCGACGCATTGCTGGTGAGATCGAACGGCCCGTTCGGGAACCCGGTCGCCATGTTGCCGGCATCGGCATCGTTCGAATACGTGCCGGTCGCCGTGACGATCGTGGCGAAAGCGGGAGACACGGCCGCCACCATCAGAGCGGCGAACAATGCAGACGCGAGCGCAGACGCGCGGAGAATCCGGTTCATGACAGTACCTTCGGGTTCGGGCTAAAACTTTTTTATTGTTGAATCCAAGATAATCGCACGAAAAAATTGCGACAAATGGAATGTATTATTAATAACGGGGAATCTATAGTTAACGGAATTCATCATTAGCAGGCTGCTGAAAAACTCTGATGCGAAGCCGAATCACGCAACATAAGAATCATCGAGAGCCCTCTCGCGAATCGTTCTTGCGTGAACTGGTCGCCATGCGAATCAATGTTGCGTCTTCTCGCGTCCAAAAACGTTTTTCAGCAGCCTGCTAGAACTTGACGCCGTAGCCGAGGCGGAAATTGTCGCCGAACTCGCCGTGCTCGGTGCTGAAATCCGGCGTGCGCGTCCGGTCGAAGGACAGCATCAGGCTCTGGCTGCCGCTGAGGTCGTAGCCCAGGCTCAACGTGCCACGCACCGCCGCGGACGCGCCACCGGCGAGCGCTTCACGCGTCGGATCGGTGCCCGGGCTGAAAACGCTGCCGGTAAGCCCGAAGCCGCCATGGAGATGATCGGTGTTGAAGATGTTCCACGACAGGCCGGCCACGTTGCGGCTCGTATTGCTGGCCGGATCGAGCTCGAGCGCCGATTCCGCCCGCGGCGAAAAGACGAAGCTGAATGCGCTCTTGCTGCCCGGCGCGGTCAGCGCGACTTCGAAATTGTCGGCCGTGCCCGCCGGCGCCCTGAGATTCGGCAGATCGAGCTGAAACTCCGGCAACGCCGCGCCGCCACGGACCAGGGGCGTCGACTCGAGGGCGCGCGCCGGCACGGCAACCGCAATGGCGGCAACCGCGACGACGGTGCGCGCGAATCCCTTGCCGAAACGGATCATGACTCCCTAGCCGTGCCGGGCCTGAATACCTGAGTAATTTTATCCACCCAGGCGTTGGCGTTCAATATTAACACGCTGCGTCCTCCGCCGACTCGATGCACGTAAGGCATTGTTTTTATAGCTTATTCTAAGTGCGTCCAAATCCGCGCCGGGGTGTGGCTCAGGGGTAACGGTGCGGCCGCCCGGCCGGATCCTCGATCGTCCAGGAGTCGGCGTCGACCGCCTGCGCGTAGCACGGACCGACCGGCACCTTGCCGTGGCCGCCCGGCAGGTCGAGCACATAGGTCGGCTGGCACAGACCGGAGACCCGACCGCGCAACGCGCGCACGAGCCGCCGACCCTCGCCGAGCGTGGTGCGAAAATGCGCCGTGCCGCGGGCCAGATCGGCGTGGTGCAGGTAATAGGGCTTCACGCGCATCGCCACCAGGCCGCGAAACAGCGCTTCGAGCGTCGCCGCGTCGTCGTTGACGCCTTTGAGCAGCACGCTCTGACCGAGCAGCGGAATGCCCGCCTTCGACAGCCGCGCGCACGCGGCTTTGGCCGGCGCCGTGAGCTCGCGCGGATGATTGGCATGAATCGCGACATAGACCGCCTTCTCGGCGGCGAGCGCCGCGATCAGCCCGGCACCGACGCGCCGCGGCTCGACGATCGGCACGCGGGTATGGAAGCGGATCACCTGCACATGCGGAATGGCGTCGAGCGCGCGCACGATCTCCTTGAGCCGGCGCGGCGACAGCAGGAACGGATCGCCGCCGGTGACGATCACCTCCCAGATCGCCGGATCGCGACGGATATAGGCGAGCGCCGCGGCGAGCTCGCGCGCGCTGAGCGCGCCGCCCTTCCCCACCGCCTCGCGCCGAAAACAGAAGCGGCAATAGACCGGACAGACCAGCAGCGGCTTCAGCAGCACGCGGTCCGGATAGCGGTGCACGATGCCTTTGAGCGGCGACAAGCGATCGTCGCCGATCGGGTCGGATCGCTCGTCGGATGCCGTCCGCAGCTCCGCCGCATCGGGCAGGAACTGCCGCCCGATCGGATCGTCGGCGGTCTCGATCAGTCCGGCGACATGCGGCGTCAGCGCGACCGCAAAGCGCCGCGCAACGCGCTCGACTGCGCGGCGCCGCTGCGCCGGGATGAGGCCTGCATCGACCAGCTCGTCGGCACGGCGAAGGGTTCGATCTTTCATGGGCGTAACTAGCCGCGCGCGGCCGCGCGCGTCCAGCGGATTTCAATGCACCAGCGGTGCGACCTTGTCGAGGCCGGGCGGGCGCTCCGGCGTTGCCATCGGCAGCGTTGCGCAGGGGCCGGTTCGCTGCGCGATGCAAACATGGTGAATGCAGTGCGTCGTGATGAAACCGGAATTGGCCGGCAGCGATCGCGCGGTCAGCACCGTATTGAACGCATCGCGATGCGCGGTGAAGCCCGCGGCGTCATCGATCCAGTAGAGCGGCGCGTTCTGGTGCATGAGGCTGTAGCCGCCCGACAGGAACCACGGCACGCCGTAGAGCTCGATGCCGCAGACGTCGGGCAATGCCGCGATAATGCGGTCGGCGCGCACGACGTCGGCATCGCTTGTCCACTGGCTGCGATACTCGGCCGAACCGGCCAGCGTCGCCGGCGTAATGATGGCGAGCAGCAGCACGGGCATCGCGGCGGCGCGCAGCGCCGCGCGCTCGGACATGCCGCGCAGGGCAAAGCCGTCGGCGATCCAGTCGACGATCTGTGCCAGGCCGAGACCGGCAGAGATCACGGTCAACAGCAGCGCCGGATAGATGAAGCGGAACTCCTTGTGGCCGACGGCCGAATGCACCAGGAAAATGACGAGCGCGACGACCGCGAGCGCTGGCAAGCGCAGCGCACCGAACCGGGCCAGCACGACCATGACCGCCGTCGCCGCGCCCCAATAGGCCAGGATGGTGTCGACGTAGTAATACCAGGGTTGAACGCCCCAATGCGCGCTGACGCCGTACCAGAGGTTGATCAGCACGTTGCGCCACAGTGATTCGCCGGGCCAGCCCCAGGTCGCGACATCGATCGCGCCGAACAGCATCGCGGCAACGGCACCGCCGGCGATCAGCGGCGCCAGGCGACGCGCCGGCGGCGCGGTGTCGTGCCAATCCCACAGCACGAAAAACGCGACCGCGGGCGCGAGCTGAATGCGCAGGAGCGCGGCCACACCGAGCACGACGCCGGCGAGCGCGAGGCGTGCGCGCCCCTGCACCGCATAGCCGGGTACCGCAAGATAGAGTCCGATGACCAGCAGGTGCGCCGCCACCGCCTCGCTCAACGGCCGCGGCCCGAAATAGACTCCGTCGATCCAGCATGCCGTCAAAGCGCCGGCGATGATGCCGCCCCACCGGCCGTAAAGCCGTCGCCCCCAAAGATAGGCGCAGAGCGCGCTGGCCGCGCCGAGCGCGGCGCAGACCGTGCCGATGGCAGGCATGTAGACCGCCGGGCCGTCGCCGAAGACGCGCGCCGCTTTCATCACGCCGGCGATGAATCCCGGCAGCGCCCATGAACGTGTGCCGTAGAGGAATTCCCAGGGCACCAGGCCGGTGCCGTAGACCAGCCGATGCGCCGGCTCGACGGCCTGGAAGATCTCGTCCGGATAGTCGATCGCCGGAAAGAGGAAGACTGGCAGCAGCCGTAGCGCGAAAGCCGCGAAATAAACCAGCGCGCCGGCAATCAGCGCCGGACTGACGACGCCGATCGACCGACTCTGTGCGGGAATCCTGGGCGCTGCTGCCTGTTCCATCCGTGGCGCGGAGCATGCCGCAAGATGGTTAACGTCGTGCGAACCATGGCGGTTGCATCCGCCCGCTCGGGACGAACCGCGGCGCGGCGCTCAGATGTCGGCAAAACAGTGCGTTTCGGCCCTGGCACCGGGGTGCACGACCGCGCCCTTCTGCGCGTCACCGACGGTCTGCGCGTAGCGCCAGAGTGCGCCCGACTGATAGTCTGTCTTCTTCGGCTTCCACGCCTTGCGGCGACGCGCCAGCTCGGCCGCGCTGAGCTTCACATTCAGCGTGCCCTTGATCGCGTTGATTTCGATGATGTCGCCGTCCTTGAGCAGACCGATCGGCCCGCCGACCGCGGCCTCGGGCCCGACATGGCCGATGCAGAAGCCGCGCGTGCCGCCGGAGAAGCGTCCATCGGTGATGAGCGCCACGTCCTTGCCGGCGCCCTGGCCATAAAGCGCCGCTGTCGTCGACAGCATCTCGCGCATGCCGGGACCGCCGCGCGGCCCCTCATAACGGATCACCAGCACGTCGCCCTTCTTGTATTTCTTGGCCTCGACCGCGGCGAAGCAATCCTCCTCGCTGTCGAAGCAGCGTGCCGTGCCGCGGAATTTCTGCTCGATGCCCTGCATGCCGGCGACCTTGCAGATGGCACCCTGCGGCGCGAGGTTGCCCTTGAGCACGACGAGGCCGCCGGTCTTGGCGATCGGCTTCTTGGTCGGGCGCACGACATCCTGATCCCTGGGCACAATCACGCCTTTGAGGTTCTCCGCCATGGTCTTGCCGGTGACGGTCAGGCAGTTGCCGTGCAGATAGCCGCCGTCCAGGAGCGCCTTGAGCAGCACGGGCACGCCGCCGACGCGGTGCAGGTCGTTCATCACGTATTTGCCGCCCGGCTTGAAGTCGCCGATATAGGGCGTCTTCTTGAAGATCTTGCCGACGGCGTGAATGTCGAAATCGATGCCCGCCTCGTTGGCGATCGCCGGCAGATGCAGCGCGGCGTTGGTCGAGCCGCCGGAGGCCGCGGCCACCATTGCGGCGTTCTCGAGCGCCTTCTTGGTGACGATGTCGCGCGGTCGGATGCGCTGGCGGATGAGCTCCATCACGGTTTCGCCCGACGCTTCGGCATATTGGTCGCGCGAATCATAAGGCGCCGGCGTGCCGGCCGAACCGGGCAACGCAAGGCCCAACGCCTCGGAGATGCACGCCATGGTGTTGGCGGTGAACTGGCCGCCGCACGAGCCCGCCGACGGACAGGCGTGGCATTCGAGATCGTGCAGCTCCTCGTCGCTCATCTTGCCGACGTTGTGCAAGCCGACACCCTCGAAGACGTCGACGATGGTGACATCGCGACCCTGAAAGCGGCCCGGCAGGATCGAGCCGCCGTACATGAAGACCGACGGCACGTTCAGGCGCAGCATGGCCATCATCAGGCCGGGCAGCGACTTGTCGCAGCCGGCCAGTCCGACCAGCGCGTCGTAAGAATGGCCGCGCATGGTGAGCTCGACGCTGTCGGCGATCACGTCGCGCGACACCAGCGACGACTTCATGCCGGCATGGCCCATGGCGATGCCGTCGGTCACGGTGATTGTGGTGAATTCGCGCGGCGTGCCGCCGGCAGCGGCGACGCCCTTCTTCGCCGCCTGCGCCTGCCGCGCTAGCGCGATGTTGCACGGCGCGGCCTCGTTCCATGTGGTGCAGACGCCGACGATCGGCTGCGCCAGCTGCTCCTCGGTGACGCCCATGGCGTAGAACATCGAGCGATGTGGCGCGCGCTCCGGCCCGACGGTGATGTGGCGGCTCGGCAGCTTGGACTTGTCGAACGGTTTCCGGTTCATTCCATCGGGCATCGGCGCCTCCCCGCAAATCGTTGCCAGGAACATACAAAGCCGGTCGGAGGCTGGCTAGCCCGGATTTCTCACCGAGGGTAAGTGTTCGAGATTGTGTCGGGGAGATTCGGCGGGTTTGGCGTGAGAGTGTGATTTGGGGCATTTCCGGGACGCGGCGGACGCGCTGACGGTCGCCGCGC
>Ga0307372_10000531_pt1 | contig 68323 bp, 61 predicted proteins | sample OX1MG_FD_202533 | JGI IMG/M metagenome (GOLD analysis project Ga0307372, IMG submission 202533) | Soil microbial communities from Risofladan, Vaasa, Finland - OX-1 | ecosystem: Environmental > Terrestrial > Soil > Coastal area > Acid sulfate soil | place: Finland: Risofladan, Vaasa | collected... | reverse complement strand
AGCCGAAATGACCGCACGGCCCCTTCACCGAGTTAGCGTCGACGTGGCCGCGAGGGGCGCCGTCCGCCACCGTCACCGTCAGTGAACGACGGGCCACCGGGGCCCAGGTCCCCGATCTCACCAGCGAGCTCAGCTTCGAACGCGGCTTCAAACGACGACCCGTTCGCTGACGGAGCGTGCGAATTGCCGGCGCGCGGTTCACGTGGTTCGCGTGTCTCGCGAGGCTCACGGCGCTCGCGCGGTTCGCGGCGCTCGCGCGGTTCGCGCGGCTCGCGAGGCTCTTCGTCGCTGACCTCAAAGTCTCCGACGAGCGAGAGCGATACCTTGCCCTGGGGATCGATGTCGTCGACCTTCACCTCGAGCGACTGACCCAGTTCGAGCACGTCCTCGACTTGGCCGATGCGCTTGCCACCGTTGAGCGGGGCGAGCTTCGAGATGTGCAAAAGGCCGTCGCGACCCGGCAGGATATTGATGAAGGCGCCGAATTTGGCGATGCTCACGACGCGCCCCTGGTAGACCGCGCCGACGTCGGCCGACGGCGGATCGAGGATCAGCTCAATGCGACGGCGCGCTTCGGCGACCGCGCGACCATCCTTGGCCCCGATCGTGACGGTGCCCACGACGCCGTCGTCGTCCACGGCGATGTCCGCCCCGGTCTCTTGCTGGAGCGTGTTGATGACCTTGCCCTTGGGTCCGATGACCTCGCCGATCTTGTCAATCGGGATCTGGATCGAAACGATCTTGGGCGCCACGGCCGCGACCTCGTCGCGAGGTGCCGCAATCGTGTCGGTGATCAACTTCAAGATCGTCAGGCGAGCCTCCTTGGCCTGGTGCAGGGCCTTGGCCAGCACGTCGGCCGGGAGCCCGTCAATCTTGGTGTCGAGCTGCAGGGCGGTCACGGCGTCGGCCGTTCCGGCGACCTTGAAGTCCATGTCGCCAAAGGCGTCCTCCGCGCCCAGGATGTCGGTCAAGGTGACGTACTTGCCTTCGTCGTAGATCAAGCCCATCGCGATGCCCGCCACGGGTGCCTTGATCGGCACGCCCGCGGCCATCAGTGACAACGTCGATCCACAGACCGACGCCATCGACGTCGAGCCGTTGGACTGCATGACGTCAGAGACGACTCGCAGCGTGTAGGCGAAGTCCTCCTCACTCGGCAAGACGGGAATCAAGGCGCGCTCGGCCAACATGCCGTGGCCGACCTCTCGACGCTTGGGCATGCCCACGCGCCCGGTCTCACCCGTCGAGTACGGCGGGAAGTTGTAGTGGTGCATGTAGCGACGCCACTCGTCAGGAGTGATCGTGTCGAGCTGTTGGCGCATTCGCGGCATGCCGAGCGTCGTCACGTTGACGACCTGGGTCTCGCCGCGCTGAAAGAGCGCCGAGCCATGGGTCATCGGAAAGAGGTCGATTTCGGCCGAGAGCGCGCGAAGATCGGCCGTGGCGCGTCCGTCGATGCGCACGCCTTCGTCGACGACGCGGCGGCGTACCAACTTCTTAGTGAGCGACTTCACCGCGGCCTTAATCTCGCTCGAACGACCTTCGAACTCCACTGACAGTTGCTCTTGAATCGACGCCGTCGCGGCGTCGAGGGCCGCGGCACGCGCGGCCTTGGTCGTGATGGCGTTGGCCTCGCTGAGTGCGCTCAGTCCGAGCGCCTCCACGCGCGCCATGACGTCTTCTTGGTAGTCCGAGCGCGTCTCGTAGGGCATCATCTCAATGGGGCCGCGCTCGGCGATCCAACTGCGCACCAGTTCGCGCTGCAAGTTGATGGCTTCGCGGATCCAGAGCTTCGAGGCTTCGAGGCCGGCGGCCAGCACCTCCTCAGAGACCTTGGGCGCGCCGTCGGCGTACTTCTCGAATGAGCCTTCGGTGCCGCCCGCCTCCACCATCATGATGGCGACGTCGGTGTCAAGGTCGTCGCTCAACGCGCGCCCCGCGACCACGAGTTCAAAGACGGACGCGTCACCTTCGGCGAAGGTCGGATGCGCGACCCACTCGCCGTCGGTCGTGTAGGCGAGGCGCACCGCGCCAATGGGTCCGTCGAAGGGAATGCCCGAGAGCATCAGTGCGGCCGACGCGGCGTTGATCGCCAGAATGTCGTGCGGGTTTTCCTGGTCGGCGCTGAAGATCGTGCCGACGACTTGGACTTCGTTGCGAAAGCCTTTCGGGAATGAGGGACGCAGCGGTCGGTCGATCAATCGACAGATCAAGACGGCCTGGTCCGAAGGCTTGCCTTCGCGACGAAAGAAGGCCCCGGGAATCTTGCCAGCGGCGTAGGCACGCTCTTCGATGTCCACCGTCAAGGGGAAGAAGTCCATCCCCTCGCGGACGCTGCGCGCGGCGGTGACCGTCGCGAGCAACATGGTGTCGCCGATGCGGGCGACTACGGCGCCGTCGGCGAGCTGGGCGAGGTGACCGGCCTCGAATGAAAGGGTCTTGTCGGTGCCCGAAAGGGCGGTACTTACGCGAATCGCGTCAGTCATGGGAGTTTCTCCTTATGCGGTTACTAACGCTCCGCCCGGATCCCAGTGGGCGACCCGCGCTCGTGAGCGCGAATCCTCCACTGGCGTCCGAGAGTCTGGAGGCGTTAAGCGTCGACGGCGTCGACACTTGCTCGGCTAGCGACGAATGCCGAGACGACCGATCAAGGTGCGATAGCGTTCTACATCGCCCTTCTGCACGTAATCGAGCAGACGGCGGCGTTGACCGATGAGCTTCATCAGGCCACGACGGGTGTGGTGATCACCCTTGTGAACCTTCAGGTGCTCGGTGAGGTGAGAGATCCGTTCGGTCAGGATCGCGACTTGGACTTCGGGCGAGCCGGTGTCCGTGTCGTGAGCCTGATACTCCTTGATGATCTGCTGCTTCTCAGTCATAAACGTTTATGCCTTATTGAGTCGGGGGTCCCGTTGCGAGTCGCGTACGAGACGACCCACACAATCAGCGTCGCTGACCGAGTGTCTAGCCTAGCAGCCCCGGCTCCTCCAACGCGCACGAGTCAAAGATCTCCTGGGTTCTGGCGACGTCGGCACCGATCTGGGCGATGAGACCGTCAAGCGAATCGAACGTGGTTTCGTCGCGCAAGTGGCGTAAGAACACGACCTCGAGGCTCGTCGCGTAGAGATCGCCGTGGAAACCCACGACGTGCACTTCGAGCAAAATCGAGCCATTTTCGTAAAATTGGGGTCGGCGCCCGACCGAGATCGCCGCCGGCCACGGCCTCTGGGCGATGAACACGGCACCCGCGTAGATCCCGACCTTGGGCAGTTGCTGGTGAGCCGAGATCTCCACGTTGGCGGTGGGAAAGCCCAGCTCGCGTCCCCGGGCGTCGCCGCGCACGACGAGGCCGCGCACCGCGAAGGCTCGTCCCAATATCGCGTTCGCGCCTTCGACGTCACCCTCGTCGAGCGCGAAGCGCACCGCGGTCGAGCTCCACTTGTTCGTGTCGCCAAAGAGGGGGACGGGGTCGACGACGAAGTCCTTCGCCACGCCGACTTCCTCGAGCAGGTCCACCGAACCCTCGCGGTCGTGGCCGAAACGAAAGTCCTCCCCCACCACGACGACCTTGGCGGCGAGCTCTTTGACGAGCACGTCGTCGACGAAGTCGCGCGCACTCTGGTGCGCGCGCTCGTCGTCGAATCGAATGACTCGCACTTCGTCGACACCGAGCGCGCGAAGCCACTCCACGCGCTGATCGAGCGTCGCCAAGAGTCGCGGCGCGTTCTCGGGCCCGAGCACGTAGGCCGGGTGCGGATCGAAGGTGACCACGCAACTCCTCAGGTCCTGGGCTCGCGCGTGATCGAGCAGTCGCTTCACTACCGCGACGTGTCCGCGGTGCAGTCCGTCAAAGACCCCAATCGCCACCGCACGGCGCACCCGAGGCTGCTGGCCCTTTGTCGACGCGCTCACCACCGCAACCTAATGTTTCGTCATCTCGACGGGCATCACGAGTTCGGGCTTGAATACCTCGCCGCGCGCCACCACGACGGCGACGAGCGCGCCGTTCTCGTCCACGACCGCGATCTCCCCGGTACCCTCGACGTTGAGGGCCACTCGCTGGCCCAGACGCAGTCGCGCGACCACGTCGGGGTTCCCGGTCACTTTTGTCAGGTCGTCCACGAAGAGCAAGGGTGCGCCCAGTACCTGGCGACCTTCGCTCACGGCCGCTTCGAGCGCCTCTAGAATCCAGGCGTCTCGTACGTCGTGACGGCCACTGGCCACACGCCGCAGGGCGCTCAAGTGTCCCACCGTTCCGAGGCCCTCGGCCAGATCGCTCAACAGAACCCGGACGTACGTGCCCACCGAACAGGTGACGTCAAAATCCCAACGAGCCGGGTCGCTCGTCGCGCTCAGCGCGAAGTGATCGATGCTGATGGGCCGCGACTCGCGTTCAACCTCGACGCCGCGGCGCGCCAGCGCGTAGAGACGCTGACCGTCGACCTTGCGCGCCGAGACCATCGGGGGCCTCTGGAGTCCTTCGCCGAGGAGGGCTCGGGCGGCGGCGTTAACGACCTCGACGTCGAGGCTGGGGACGCTCATCGTCGCCACCACTTCGCCGTCGGCGTCGAGCGAGTCGGTCGCCACGCCCAAGGTGACCTCACCGCGGTAGCGCTTCACCTGGGCCTGCGCGAAGCGCAGTAGTCGTGTCGAGGGTCCCACGCCCAATATCAAGAGGCCACTGGCCATCGGGTCCAGCGTGCCGGCGTGACCCACCCGGCGTTCGTCGAGCACGCGCCGGACCCGGTCCACGACGTCGTGACTCGTCATGCCGGGTGCCTTGTCGATCAGGAGTTGACCGTTATTCGTCGTCATGGTGTCGACGGCGCAGCAGTTCCTCGATGGCCTCGCCGCTGGCGACCGCGGGGTCGGCCTTGAAGGCCAACTTGGGGGTGCGCTTGAGTCGCGTCTGCACGTTGACCGCCGATTGGATCTGCGCACGGCGCTCCTCGAGGGCGGCCTTGGCTTCGTCGGTGAGCGAATCGAAGAAGACCAGGGCGTTGCGCATGTCGGGCGTCGTGTCCACGCCCGTCACCGTCAACAGCCCGAGGCGCTCGTCGAGGTCCGTCAGTCGAAGCACCACGTCGGAGATGACTTCGCGCAGGATTTCATTCACTCGCGCCGAACGAGGATAGGGGTGGTTCGAGGAAGCGGCCATGACTTAGGCCGTGCGCGGAATCTCGCGCTCTTCGTACGTCTCGATGATGTCGCCCGATTTGAGGTCCTGGTAGTCCGACAGTCCGACTCCGCACTCGAATCCAGAGGCCACCTCTCGGGCGTCGTCCTTGAAGCGCCGCAGCGAAGTGATACTGCCCTTCCAGATGATCGTGCCCTCACGAAGGAAGCGCACCTTGGAGCCGCGCGTGATGACGCCGTCGCGGACGAAACAACCCGCGATGGCGCCGATGCGCGGAACCCGGAAGACCTCGCGAACCTCGGCTTCGCCCGTGACGATCTCCTCGTAGACCGGCGACAAGAGTCCGAGCATCGCCGCTTCGATCTCCTCGATCAACTTGTAGATGATCTCGTAGGTGCGGATCTGGACAGCTTCGCTCTCGGCGAGTTCCCGGCTTCGCTTGTCGGGGCGCACGTTGAAGCCAATGATCGTCGCGTTGCTGGCTTTGGCCAGTTGGACGTCGTTCTCGGTGATTCCTCCCACGCCGCGGTGCACGAGCACGAGCTTGACGTCGTCGCGCTCGAGTTTCTTGAGCGACTCGGTGCAGGCCTCCAGTGATCCTTGAACGTCGGCCTTCAAGACGACGTTGAGCGTCGCGGTCTCGCCACGCTGGATCTGTTCAAAGAGGTCCTCCAGGCGAGCACCGCTCGAACCGGCCACGGGCTGTTGGCCCACGAGTCGGGCGCGCTGCGCGCGGGCCTCACCCAGGGTGCGCGCGTTGGCGAGATCGCGCGCGACGCGCATCTCGTCTCCCGCGAAGGGTGGTTCGCTGAAACCGAGCACCTGCACGGGCGTCGAAGGACCCGCGCTCTTGACTTGGTGACCTTGATCGTTAATGAGTGCCTTGACCTTGCCGTACGCGGCACCGGCGACGACGACGTCGCCCACCTGCAACAGGCCCTTTTGCACCATGACGGTGGCGACGGGTCCGCGACCGACTTCGAGATTGGCTTCGAGCACGGTACCGACCGCCGGGCCCGTCGGACGGGCCGTGAGCTCGGCGAGTTCCGCCACGAGAAGAACCTGTTCGAGCAGTTCGTCGATGCCCAGGCCCTGCAGAGCGGAGATCTCGACGACGATGGTGTCGCCGCCCCACTTCTCGGGCACGAGGCCGTGCTCGCTCAACTGCTGGAGCACGCGATCAGCGTTCGCGTCGGGCTTGTCCATCTTGTTCACGGCCACGATCAGCGGCACGTTCGCCGCCTTGGCGTGATTGATCGCCTCGACCGTTTGGGGCATGACACCGTCGTCGGCCGCGACCACCAAGATGATCACGTCGGTGACTTTGGCGCCGCGCGCTCGCATGGCCGTAAAAGCTTCGTGACCCGGAGTGTCAATGAAGGCGATCGCCTTGCCCAACCACTGGACTTGGTAGGCACCGATGTGCTGGGTGATGCCACCGGCTTCGCCGGCGACGACGTTGGCCTTTCGAATCTTGTCCAGCAACAACGTCTTGCCGTGGTCAACGTGACCCATCACGGTCACGACCGGCGGTCGCCACGTGGCCTCGATCGTGTCGTCCTCGTCTTCTTCGTCGAAGAAGCGCGCGATGAGCTCGGCCTCTTGTTGCTCACCCGGATCCACCAGGTGCACCTCGGCTCCGACTTCAGCGGCGTAGAGCTCGATCATGTCGTCGCTGAGGCTCTGGACCGCGGTGACGATCTCACCTTGCAAGAAGAGGAATCGAATGATGTCCGCGGCGCTGCGATTGAGCTTGGGCCCGACGTCCTTAGCCGTGGAGCCACGCTCGATGATGATCTCGCCACCGGGCACCGGAGCGTTGCTCGGCTGCCAGGTGGTCATCTGGGTCGGCTCGAGCTCCTCGACGTTGCGCCGACGCCGGCGTGTTGCCTTTCGTTGCGAACCGCGAGGTCCGCCGCCGCCGCGCGCCGGTGCGCCGCGGCTGGGCGCGCCGCTGGGCGCGCCACTCGGCGCGCCGGGCCGCGAGCCCGTGAAACTGCCCGGACGAGAGGGTCCGCCGGTGCGAGGAGCGCTCGATGGACGAGCGCTCATGGGACGAGCGCCACTGGCGGATCCGGGGCGCGGTGCACCCGTGCCCGCTCCGGGACCGGTACGACGAGTACCGGGCGGCGGCGGGATCGGTCGACCGGTGGGGCTGAGGGGCCGACCCGGTGGTGGTGGGATCGGGCGTCCCGACAGGCTGAGCGGTCGCGGGGGCGGCGGACCACCTGGTCGCTCCGTGCCCTCGGGGGCGACGCCGCGCTGCGTCGGGCGAATCGTGGTGGGGCCAGCGAGCGGCGCCGTGCGAGGGGGTGCGGGCTTCGCGGCCGCGGGCGGACGCGATCGAACGACTTTGGGGGTTTCGGCGGGTGCTTCGACGGGGCGCGGCTCTTCGGGCGCGGGAGCGCTAGCGGCGGGCACGTCGAGGGGAGGTTCGACGATCGCGGCGACTTCGGCGGCCGGCGGCGCCTCGGCGCTCGTCACGCCCGCGGCCTTGGTGGCCTTGGTGGCCTTGGTGGCCTTGGTGGCCTTGGTGGCCTTGGTGGCCTTGGTGGGCGCCTCTCGGCGCAGGCCCTCGGAGTCAACGCGACGACGGATGCGGTCGGCCTGGGCGTCCTCGATGGACGCCGACGGGCTCGACGCGCCAATGCCCAGCTTCTGGGCAAGGTCGAGCACTTCTTTGCTGGTAAGACCAAGTTCCTTCGAGAGCTCGTGGACTCGGATCTTCTTTGGTGCCAAAACGTTCCCTTACTTCAAGCGTCCACTTCTGCGGACGCGGCTACTTATTCTTTCACAACTACTACCTTTTACTGGTCCAGAGCCCCAAAAGGGCCTCCAGGGATACCGCGTTTACTTCTTGGCGCAGGGCTCTTGACACGTGGTGCGCGCTCAATCGCTGCGCGCACTCGCCCTCTCGACACCACCACGCCCCTCGCCCGGGACCTCGACCGAGGTACCACGACCCGTCCGCGCGCCGACCGGCGCGAGCCAACTCCGCGTCGCCGCGTCGCGTACGACAAACGACGCAGGTGCGCTCGGAAACTATGCCTCTTCCTCCATGACGTCAACGGCGACGTTGCCTTTGTCGTCCTCGATGACCACGACGTCCACCGCGACGACGCCTTCGGCCGCGACCACGGTCTCGTCAAGGACGACTTCTGAGTCGGCCCAGGTCTCTTCGACGACCTCGTCCTCGCCCTCGTTCTCGCTGCGAATGTCAATGCGCCAGCCCGTCAAGCGCGCCGCGAGGCGGGCGTTTTGACCTTCCTTGCCAATGGCCAAGGAGAGCTGCTGATCGTGCACGATCACCGTGGCGATGCCCTCTTCTTCGTTCAATCGCACCTCGCGAACCCGCGCGGGCTGCAAGGCGGACTGGATGAACTCGACCGGATCGTCGCTGAAGGGGACGACGTCGATGCGCTCCGAGCGCAGTTCATTCGTAATATTTCGCACTCGTGATCCGCGCGCGCCCACGCAGGCCCCCACCGGGTCGATCATCTGGTCGTTACTCGCGACCGCGATCTTTGATCGGTGGCCGGGCTCGCGCGCCAGCGCCTTGATTTCGACGATGCCGTTCGCGATCTCGGGCACCTCGATTTCGAAGAGCTTGGCGACCAGCGCGGGGTGAGTGCGACTCACGACGATCTGGGGACCCTTGTTGGTCTTGCGCACTTCGACGATGTAGACCTTGATTCGCGCTCCGTGCTCGTAGCGTTCGAAGGCGATCTGCTCGGCCTGGGGCAACAGGGCCTCGACGCGGCCGAGGTCCAGCAGCGTGTAGCGGTTGTCGTTTTGCTGGACGGTGCCCGAGACGATGTCGCCCTCGCGGTTCGCGAACTCTTCGTACATCTGGCGGCGCTGAATGTCTCGAATCAGTTGCATCAAGACCTGTTTCGCGGTCTGGGCCGCGATGCGGCCAAAGTCTTCGGGCGTGGCGTCCCACTCGCGTGTGACGTTGCCCTCGAGGTCGAGTTCGAGTCCCCAGACCTTGATCTCTCCGGTCTCGGGATTGATCTCGACTTCGGCGTCTTCGGCCGAGTCCGGGCGTCGCTTGTACGCCGCTAAGAGCGCGTTCGCCAGGGCGATGAGGAGTTCGCCTTCATCAATGTTCTGGTCGCGCGCGATCTGACCGAGCGCCTCGAGGAATTCGAAGTTCGCCATGTCTAGCCTTTCTTGCTCGTCGAGTGGGCCTTGGTGCGTTTCGCGACCGGTGCGGTCGCCCCCCACGTAAAGACGGTTCGCGCTCGCTCGAGCGCGTCGAGCGCCACCACGGTGGCGCCCAGTTCTTGATCGTCAATGGTGACGGAGTGCTCGTCCGACGCCACGACCATGCCTTCGAGGCGACGGGTCTTTTCGCCTTCGCGTCGCTCTCGTAGCGTCACGACCTCGCCCAAAGCGTGCGCGAAGTGCGCCGGCGTGCGCAGGCGTCGTTCCAGGCCCGGGCTCGAGACGTCGAGGGTGAAGCGTCCGGGAATGGGGTCTTCGCTGTCCAACCAGGCCGAAATGGCCCGATTCGCGCTCGCGAGTGCCTCGACGTCCACGCCGCCGGGCCGGGTGACGACCACGTTCAACGTGCCCGCCGTGAACTCGACGTCGTAGAGCTCCAAACCGAGTCCAGATACCAAGGAGCGCAGCGGTGTCTCTAGGTCCATCGCCGACTCCTTTCTCTCCGTGTTCGCTCAGTCGGGACAAAGAAAAAGCGCGGGCCCGAGGCCCGCGCTTAAACGAGTCCAAACGTCCTGAGCGGACTGTGGCAAATAATTGTAGCAGTTTTGGCGCCAACTCGACAACGAGAAAACCCTCGCTCGGGCGTCAAAAGCGGGCCCTAGTAGGACTTGGCGACGTAGGCGACGAGCTCGGGCTCGTTCTCATGGACCGGAATGGAGCCGTCGCGGCGTTGCAGGCAGCGCACCGTGATCGCGCCCTGTTTCAGGCGGGCCTCACCCTCGCCTTCGACCAGGTCCCAGCCAAGGCGCGCGAACCCGCTCTGGGCCGCCTCGAGGGCCTCGTCGACGCTCGTGACGTCGTGGGTGTTGGCTTCACGGCGCGCCAGCGCGGCGGCGAAGAGGTCGCGCTGGATCGAGTCGAGCAGCGCCACGCATTCACTCGCCACGTCGCCCACGAGCACCGTTATCTTCTCGCTCGAATCGCGCCGAACGATCGTCACGCGCCCCTCGGTCAAGTCGCGCGGGCCCACCTCGACGCGCAGGGGAACGCCCTTGATCTCCCAGTCAGTGACGCGACGCCCGAAACTGCCGCGACCGCGGTCGAGCTCGCCGCGCACGCCCGCCGATTCGAGTGAACTCAATACCTCACGCGCCGCGCCCCCGAGCGCGTCGTCCTCTCGCACCTGGAGAACGACGGCCTGAATCGGCGCGGCTTCGGGGGGGACCACCAGTCCGCGATCGTCGCCGTGGGCCATGATGAGCCCGCCCACCATGCGCGTCGACGCCCCCCAGGACGTGGTGTGGCAGAGTTCGGCCTGACCCGCCTCGTTCTGGAAGAAGATGTCGAAGGCGCGCGCGAAGTTCTGACCCAGCTCGTGGCTGGTCGCCATCTGGAGGGCCTTGCCGTCGATCATCATCGCCTCGGCGGTCGTGGTGTTGATCGCGCCGGCGAAACGCTCGCTGGGTGGCTTGATGCCGAGCACGCACGGCATGGCCAGCACCTTTTCGAGGAAGTCGTTATAGACGTCGTAGTGGATTCGAAGCGCGTACGCCGCCGCGTCGTCGTAACTCGCGTGGGCGGTGTGGCCCTCCTGCCAGAGAAACTCCGACGAGCGCAGGAAGAGACGTGGTCGAAGCTCCCAGCGAACCACGTTTGCCCACTGGTTCAACAGTAAAGGCAGATCGCGGTAGCTCTGGATCCACTTGGCCATGAATTCGCCGATCACGGTCTCTGAGGTCGGTCGCACCACCACGGGTTCGGCCAGGTCCTCGCCTCCGGCGTGGGTGACGACCGCGAGTTCGGGGCTGAAGCCCTCGACGTGCTCGGCTTCGCGGGCGAAGTAGCTCTGGGGGATGAAGAGGGGGAAGTAGGCGTTCTTCGCGCCGGTCGCCTTGATGCGTTGGTCGACCGCGGCCTGCATGCGCTCCCAAATGGCGTACCCGTAGGGGCGAATCACCATCGTGCCGCGCACCGGGCCGTTGTCGGCCATCTCGGCCTTGGCGACCACGTCTTGGTACCAGCGTGGGAAGTCCTGATCTTGGGGTGTTAAGACGTTCTCGCCGGCCACGCTTCTCCTTTAAGGAATGGCCAAGCCTACTTTGGCGCTAGTGCTCGGCGCGGCGTCGAATGCGCTCGATGCGTTCGCTGGAGCGGTTCGCGTCGGCGCCTTGAGCGTCCAAGAGCAGCGCGCGATCCGCCGCGGCCTCGCCTTCGGCGTTCTGGTCACGCGCGGCCAGGCGGGCTTCGACGCCCTCCGCGGCGATTTTCTTGGCCTCTTCGACGAGCGCTTCGACCATTTCGTCCTCGGGCACGACGCGAATGATCTGGCCCTGGATGAACAGGTGCCCGCGATGTTTGCCCGCGGCGATTCCCAGGTCCGCGTGGCGCGCTTCGCCGGGCCCATTGACGACACAGCCCATGACGGCCACCTGGAGGGGGATATTGAGCAGCGACAGCGCCTCTTGGGCTTCGGTGGCGACCTTGATGACGTCGACCTCGGCGCGACCACAACTCGGACACGCGATCAAGTCCAGCCCCTGGCGCTCGCGCAGGCCCAGGGCTTCGAGCAGTTGGCGACCGGCCTTCGCCTCTTCGACCGGGTCGGCGGTGAGCGAGTAACGAAGCGTGTCGCCGATTCCTTCGGCGAGCAACGTCGCGATCCCGGCGGTCGCCTTTAAGAGCCCGCCCGGCAGCGGCCCGGCCTCGGTCACGCCCAGGTGCAGTGGATGGTCGAAGGTCTCCGCGGCCAAACGATAGGCGGCGATCATCGTGGCCACGGACGAGGCCTTCACCGAGATCTTCACGTCCGAAAAGCCGACCTCTTCGAAGTAGGCGAGCTCCTGGCGCGCCGATTCGACGAGCGCCTCAGGCGTCGCGGCGCCGAAGCGTTCGTAGAGGGTCGGGTGCAAAGAGCCGGCGTTGACGCCGATTCGAATGGGCACACCACGGTCGCGCGCTTCGCTGGCGACGAGCTTGATCTCTTCGGGCTTTCGAAGGTTGCCCGGGTTGAGGCGAAGCCCCTGAACGCCGGCGTCGAGCGCCGCGAGTGCCATCTCGACGTGGAAGTGAATGTCGGCCACGATGGGCACCGGCGAGCGCGGCACGATCTGGGCGAGTCCTTCGGCCGCGGCCTGCTCATTGCACGTGCAGCGAACGATGTCCGCGCCGGCGGCGGCGAGCGCGTAGATCTGTTGGAGCGTGCCCTCGACGTCGGCGGTCTTGGTCGTGGTCATGGACTGCACGGAGATCGGTGCTCCTCCGCCGACCTTGACCGCGCCAACGGAGATCTGACGGGTCATTCGACGCGGGCTGAGGGAACTGGCGGAGACGTCCACCCCTCCATTCTGCCGTGGACTGGCCGACACGAATCGTCGTCCCGGCGAAAGGCCCGGTCCTAGAAGGGATTGGCGATCGGATGGACGATGTCGAGGTAGAGCGTGCTGGCGAAGAGCACCAGCAAGACACTCATGAACGCGTAGATCACGGGCGTCAAACGATTGACGTCGGCGTGGTAGGCGCGGCCCCGGCGACTGCGCAAGCGCTCGTAGGTGGCGATGAGCACGTAGCCGCCGTCCAGGGGCAGCATCGGCAACATGTTCAACACGCCCACGAAGATGTTGACGGCCATCAAGATCTCGAGCAGGGTGCCCACGCCGCCCTGGGTGCTCTGCACCGCGAGTCGCACGACGCCGACGATGGACTCAGGACGCGTGAGCTGATTGGCCCGGCTGTTCGCCGCGGCGGGAGAGACGACCTGATGGAAGAGACTGGTGAACTCACCCGGCGTGAAGACGTGGCCGATGCCCTTCAGCGCCGCGTTGACCATCGTGCCCACCTGGTGAAACGAGCCAGGCACCGCGCCGAGCAGTGACGAGCGGGTCACCAGGGCGCCGACTTCAATACCTAAGAATCCGTCGGAAGTGGGTCCGCTGGCCAGAGCGACGCCGCCCTCCTTGAGCGTGCGTCCATCGACCGGCGTCGCGTGCAGCGTGATCACCCGACCATTTCGCCGAACGCTCAGCGTCAACTTCGTCCCGGCGTCGCCGTGCACCAGGGACACCAGCTGATCGGGCGACGTGATCGCCACGCCGTTCACGGCCACGATTTGATCGGTCAGACGTAGCCCCGCTTGCTGAGCGGCCGTTTGGTGATGGCCGTCCCAGTGGGAGAAGGCGAGCACTCCCACGTGGTCGTTCGAGGGCAGTCCCACGAAGGTCAACGACGCCCAGGCGAGGACGAGGGCCATCAAGGCGTGCATCAACGATCCGGCCGAGGCGAACAGCACCTTTCGCGGGTACGTCGCCGATCGATAGGTGCGACGCTCTTCGGCGGCGGGGACCACGCTGTCCCAGGACATGCCCGGCACCTTGACGTAGCCGCCAAAAAGAATCGCGCGCACGCCGTAGCGAGTCTCGCCGCGCTTGATCGACCAGAGCACCGGTCCAAAGCCCACGAAGAAATCGGTGACCTCCATGCCCGCGCGTTTGGCGGTGATGAAGTGGCCGAACTCGTGGCCCATGATCATGACCATGATCGCGAGCAGCACGACCGGCAACGCCCAGCCGGCCCACCACACGAGCAACGCCACGACGCCGATCATCGTCACGATCACCGTGAAGGGCGACGGCGAGGAGTCTCGGGTGGCCATAACTACTGGGGCAGGCTAGCGGTGAGGAGTCTTCGAGCCGTCGCGTCGTTGGCGTAGAGCGCGCCCAGCGTTTCGAGCGGATCGGCTTCATAGCGGTCCATGACTGAGGCCACGAGTGCGACGATGTCGCACCACGCGACGCGCCCCGCCAAGAACGCTTCGACGGCCACCTCGTTGGCGGCGCTGAGCCACGCTGGCGCCGCGCCGCCGAGGCGCGCCGCCTCGTAGGCGAGGTCGAGGGCGGGAAAGGCCTCTCGGTCGGGTGCCTCGAAGTTCAGCTCGAGCCCCGCGGCGAAATCGAGCGCGCCCCAGCGATGATCGAGACGCTCGGGGAGGCCCAAGCAGTAGGCAATCGGTAGGCGCATGTCGGGACGTGAGAGTTGGGCGAGCACCGAACCGTCCACGAATTCGACCATGGAGTGCACGATGGACTGTGGGTGAACGACGACGTCGATCCGATCGACCCCGACGTCAAAGAGCGCGCTCGCTTCGAGCACCTCGAGACCTTTGTTCATGAGCGTCGAGGAGTCGATGGTGATCTTCTCGCCCATCGACCAGGTGGGGTGGCGCAGCGCCTCCTCGCGGGTCACGCCTCGCAGGCGCTCTTTCGTCCAACCTCGAAACGGACCGCCCGAAGCCGTCAGGAGGAGTCGACGAACGTCGGGACGGTGAGGACGCGCGCTGGCTCCGACCAGGCATTGATAGATCGCGCAATGTTCGGAGTCGACCGGCACGAGTTCGGCGCCTGGCGTCGCGCGCGCGCTCGCCACCAAAGGGGCCGCGGCGATGAGCGACTCCTTGTTCGCCAACGCCAATCGGGCGCCGGCTTCAAGCGCGCCAATCGTAACGGGCAGGCCGGCGAAGCCCACCACGGCGTTGAGCACGACGTCTGCGTCACGCGCGAGCGCCGAGAGGCCCTCCTCGCCCACCACGATGTCAACGCTCTTGTCCACCAGGGCGGACAGTTTGTCGCGGTGCGCTGGCGTCTTCACGCCGACGCGCGCGACGCGAAACTCTCGTTGGATCGACGCGAGTTCGTCGAGTTGCTCACCGCCCGAGATGGCGACCAGTTCAAATCGTTCGGGCTCTCGGCGAAGCACGTCGAGCGTCTGGCGCCCGATGGATCCGGTGGCTCCGAGGAGCGAAACCCGCCGGTGCGTGGGCACCACCCCTAGCCCAACTTGAGGACGTGGACGAGGTAGTACATGGTGGGCAGCGCGAAGAGCAGTCCGTCCACCCGGTCCAAGAACCCGCCGTGGCCCGGCAGCATTCTGCCCAGGTCCTTCACCCCCAGGGTGCGTTTGATCATCGACTCAAAGAGGTCGCCCAGGGGCGCGACGATCGAGATCGCGAGCGCGGCCTCGAGGCCGTGCGTGACCGTCCACGGGCTGACCAGCGGCAAGATGATCGCTCCACCGAGCAGGGTCACCAGCAGTCCGCCCACGGTGCCTTCGCGGGTCTTTTGAGGGGAGATGCGCGCACTGAGGGGCTGGCGACCGATCCAACGACCCACGAAGAGAGCTCCGGTGTCGTTGCACACGGTGAGCGCGACGGCCCCGAAAAAATACGCCATGCCGTGGTGATGGGGGAACGTCCGGGGTGAAATCATCAACAGCGCGTAGGAGCCAAAGATCCCGACCCAGCCGTAGACGAAGAACGTGGCGCCCATGCCGTCAAGAACGTCGACGCTCCCCGGCGAGGCGAGGTACCACAGGAATCCCACGATGATGAGCAAGACACTCACGGCCCCCAACGCGGCCAGGCCCTTGTTGTAGACGGCGACCCCCAGGGTCAGCACCGCGGCGATGCCCAGTGCCGAGGCGGGGTGCGCGCCGACCGATCGAAAGCCCGCGTACGCTTCGGCGCTCGCGAGGCCCAAGACAACCAGGATCAAGATGCTGAGCGGCACCGTCCCGGCGAGGAAGAAACCAAAGACGACGAGCGCGAGGGCGAGGCCGGTCGCCGTGGCCCGCGCCACGTTGCTTCGAGGGGCTTGACGCTGGCGAACGGCCCGGCCAGCGAGTGGATTCGAGGTGATGGTGTGGCGCGTCCTCGAGGCCCTCAGGGGTTCGGGGCGTGGCGGCTCTTCCTCGATGATGGTCTCGACCACGTCGTCTTCGCCCGTCGAGAACTCCCACGGTCGTGCGTTGTCGTCGCGGACTTCGCCCGCGAGCACGGCCGCGTCGAACTGCTCCTCGTGGGCGACCCAGTCGGCCTCCCCCTCGCGCCACGCTGGCGCGGGAATCTGCGTCCACGGGTCGTCGCTCTGCGCCGCTTCGCGCGCGACGACGATGGGCACTTGACCCGTGGGCGCGTCGGTCCAGTGGGGCAGCAACGTCGTCGGATCGATCACGGGGACCGCATCGGCGAGCTCGCCCGCCGGTTCCGCGCCCGTGATGGTGACGCGCGTCTCGTCGGGGTCCACGACCGGCACCTGACCGGTCGAGTCGTCGAAGAATGAGCCGTCGTCAGACCTCAAGGAGCTCATGCTCCTTACTCGCGAGCAGCCCGTCCACCGCGGCCACCTCATCTTGGGTCATCTTGTCGAGGATCTTTTCGAGGCGCTCAATCTCGTCCTTGGAGAGCCCGTGCTCCTTTTCGAGATTCTCGAGTTCTTGTCGGGCGTGGCGGCGAACGCCGCGCAGCGCGACCTTCCCCTCTTCAGCCTTGGTCTTGACGAGTTTCACGAACGCCTTTCGGCGCTCTTCGGTCAAGGAAGGAAAGCCCAGTCGAATGATCTGGCCGTCATTGGACGGCGTCAGACCGAGATCGGCGTTTTGAATCGCCTTTTCGATAGCGGCCATGGCGCCCTTGTCGAAGGGCGAGACGATGAGCAGGCGCGGCTCGGGCACCGAAAAGTTTGCGAGCTGGCGAAGGGGCGTCTCGGTGCCGTAGTAGTCCACCAAGATTCCCTCGACCAGTGACGAGTTGGCACGCCCCGTGCGCACGGCGGCGAATTCGCTCTTGACGTGCTCGAGGGCCTTGGCCATACGCTCACGCGTCTCTTCCATGACGAGATCGACTAATTCGTTTTCCATTACTTCACCAGCGTACCGACGGGTACGCCGTCGAGGGCGCGACCCAAGTTCCCCGACGCCATCAGGTCAAAGACCCGTAGCGGCAGATTGTTGTCCTTGCAAAAGGTGATGGCGGTCATGTCCATGACTCGCAAGTCTCGCGCGATGACTTCGTCAAAGGAGATCTCGTCGAACTTGACCGCGTCGGGATGAACGCGAGGATCGTGCGAGTAGACCCCGTCCACACCCCCGTGGGTCCCCTTGAGGACGATCGACGCTTCGATTTCGGCCGCGCGCTGGGCGGCGGGCGTGTCGGTCGTGAAGTACGGGTTGCCCATGCCGGCCGCGAAGATCACCACGCGGCCCTTTTCCAGGTGACGAACCGCTCGGCGGCGGATGTAGGGCTCAGCGACCTGGTCCATGCCAATGGCCGACATGACCCGCGTCGCGCGTCCGTGGTTCTCAATCGCGTCCTGGAGCGCCAGGGCGTTGATCACGGTGCCGAGCATGCCCATCAGGTCAGAGTTCGCACGATTCATTCCGGCCATCGCCCCGGTGGCACCGCGCCAGATATTGCCGCCGCCCACGACGACCGCCAGTTCCAAACCACCGCGTTCCATGGCGCTGGCGATCTCTCGCGCCAGAAAGTCGACGGTCGTCGCGTCAATGGTCTCGTCGCTCGCTGCCGAAGCGAGAGCTTCACCCGAGAGTTTCAAGACCACACGACGCACAGCGATACCTATCCCCCGACGACGACTTGAGCGTAAGCCACAATGGAGGCGCCCTTCAAGAACGCTTCAATGGTCTGTTTTTCGTCCTTGACGTAACTCTGTTCAAGCAGGACGCGCTCCTTGAACCAACCGTTCAGGCGGCCCTCGATGATCTTGGGGAGAGTGGCCTCGGGCTTGCCCTCGTTGCGGGAGATCTCTTCGACGGTCTTGCGCTCGGCTTCGACCTCCGCGACGGGCACGTCATCGCGAGTGAGATACAGCGGCTTCGCGAAGGCGACGTGCACGCAGAGCTCGTGCGCCAACACTTCGCTGCCGTCTCGCAAGACCACCGCCACCGCGTTCACACCGCGGCCGCTTTGCTGGTGAATGTACGTGTCAACGACCTCGCCTTCACCCGCGACCAAGCGATAGACGCGCCCGATAGAGATGTTCTCCTTCAGGGTCGTGAGCATGGTCTCGATCTCGGGCTGGAATTGCGCGACGGCTCCTTCGCCTTCGGCGGCGACGCGAGCGGCGATCTCATCGACCAGGGACACGAACTCGTCGGACTTGGCGACGAAGTCGGTCTCGCACTTGACCTCGACGATCGCCGCGACGTTGCCGTTTCGTACGACGGAGACGGCTCCCTCGCCCGCTTCGCGGTCGGCGCGCTTGGCGGCCGAGGCGAGGCCCTGGACGCGCAGCCACTGTGTGGCGGCGGCCATGTCTCCGTCATTGGCCTCGAGGGCCTTTTTTGCGTCCATCATGCCCACACCCGTTGCTTGGCGCAGCGCCTGGACGTCCTTGGCGGTGATTGTCACCTTGACTTCTCCTCTTTGTGACTGGTGGTGGTTGAATTAAGCGTTCGTCGGCTCGACCTGGGCCGGCGGGGTGGGCGCCGTCGCGGCTGGCTTGTTGGCGCGAATGAAGCGACCCTCCACGACCGCGTCGGCGATCAAGCGACAGAGCAGCGCGCCGGCGCGAATCGCGTCGTCGTTACCCGGAATGACGTAGTCGATCAGATCGGGGTCGCAGTTGGTGTCGACGACCGCCACGACGGGCATACCGAGTTTGCGCGCCTCGGTCACCGCGATGTGCTCCTTCTTCGTGTCGATCACGAAGATGGCGTCAGGAACCTTGTCCAAATTCGCGATGCCGCTCAAGTTGCGGTCGAGCTTCTCGAGTTCGCGACTGTGGCGCAGGGCCTCGCGCTTGGGCATGTTCGCGAAGTCCCCCGCGCGCTCCATGGCGCGCAGTTCAATCAGGCGCTTGACGCGCCCCGCGACGGTCGTAAAGTTCGTGAGCATGCCACCCAACCAACGCTGATTGACAAAGGGCATCCCGCACGCCTGGGCGTAGTCCGCGATCGGACCCTGGGTCTGCTTCTTGGTGCCAACGAAAAGGATGGTGCCACCTCCCGCGACCAGGTCGCGTACGAAGGCGTAGCTCGACTCGATGCCCGAGAGCGTCTTGCGAAGATCGATCAAGTAGATCCCGTTACGCTCGCCGAGAATAAATCGGCGCATTTTGGGGTTCCAGCGACGGGTTTGGTGTCCGAAGTGCACGCCCGAATCCAACAGTTCCTGCAGTGTGACGAGTGCCACGAATATTCCTTTCGCTACGGTTACTCACTCCACGGTGCACCGCGAGCGGCGACCGTACGAAACCGTGGAGAGAACTCAACGCTCACCCACCCTGGGAGAGCCTGTCCATGATAGTCGAAACCGCGATTTATCCCCGCGGATGGGTCTGGTGATGGACCTTTTGAAGGCGTGATTTCGAAACGTGCGTATAGATCTGGGTGGTGGTGAGGCTCTCGTGGCCCAGCAACTCTTGGACCACTCGTAGGTCCGCACCCCCCTCGACGAGATGCGTCGCGTACGTGTGGCGAAGGGCGTGGGGGTTCACGTGGCCACTCGCGACGCGCCGATCAAGGATCCGGCGCACGTCGCGCGGTCCCAGTCGACGGCCACGACGATTCAAGAAGAGCGCTTCTGAGGGCGAGTCGGGCTGGAGAACGTCTTCTCGGCCGTCGTCGAGCCACGCCGACAGCGCCGCAAATCCCTTTCGATGCAGTGGCACGATTCGCTCACGTCGGCCCTTACCCATGACGCGAAGCAGTCCTCCCGCGAGGTCCACACTGGCTCGATCGAGCTCGCAGAGTTCCGAGACGCGCAGTCCCGCCCCGTAGAGCACTTCGCAGACCGCTCGATCAAGGTGCGCCCACTCATCCCCGCCCCAGTCCTCGTCGAGCAGACCTTCGAGTTGCTCGCGCACGACGATCTTGGGCAGCGCCGCGTTCGGACGAGGAGCGAGGAGCCGAGCCGCGGGATTCGCGCTCAGATGCCCGCGCTCCACGAGCCACGAAAAGTAGCCCCGTAGTGAGGCGCGTCGCCGCGCGAGGGTCGCTCGCGCCTCACCCCTGGAGGTCCGTTCACTGAAGTAGTCGCGCAGCGCGCGGGTCGTCACGGAGCGAGGGTGGCGAATCTCTCGCCCGTGGAGCCAGTCCGCGAAGTGGCGCACGTCCGCGGCGTAGGCCCGAATGGTCGCTTCCGAGCGGCGCGCGGCGCGCAGGGACTGGACGTACTCCTCGAACAGCCACGCGGCCTTGAGCCGCGACGAATCGGGCGCCGACACGTCCTAAGGCTACTAAGCATTCGCCGTTCGAGCGGCTCACTAATCTTGGCGTTGACCCAAAAGGAGCTGATGTGTCTCGCATCTTGATCGTCGAAGACGACGACCACATCCGTAGCGCCCTTCGCTTGATGTTCGAGGGCGAAGGTTTCACCGTTGATGACGCCTCCACGGGCGAAGTCGGCGTGGCTATGTTTGCTCGAATGAGCGCCGACGTCGCCATTGTTGACGTCATGCTGCCGGGCATGAGCGGGTTTGAGACCTGTCAACACCTACGTTCGTCGAGCGACGTTCCGATCGTCATCGTCTCGGCTCGCGATGAAACGGCCGACGTGATCCTCGGTCTCGAATCGGGCGCCGACGACTACGTCACCAAACCCTTCGTCCCCGAGGAGCTCCTCGCGCGCGTGCGCGCCCACCTGCGACGACGCCCCGACAAGATGACCAACGCCTTTTCCCTGGGACACCTGCGCGTGATCCCCGATGAGGGCGTCGTGCGCCACGACGACGGCACGGAACTGCACTTGACGTCCACGGAGTTTCGACTGCTCACTGATCTGGCGTCGGCCAACGGCAAGGTGCTCTCCCGCGAGGACCTCCTCGAACGCGTCTGGGGCTATGACTACTTCGGGGACAGCCGCCTGGTCGACGTTCACATACGACGTCTGCGCACCAAGATCGAACCCGACGCGGCGAACCCCACCTATCTCGTCACGGTTCGAGGGACCGGCTACAAGCTGGTGCTGTGATGCGTCAAAGGAGCCTGCGGGTCCGGCTCCTCACCACGTTCGGGCTGGGCGCCTTCGTCTTGTCTGGGCTCTTCGCGTCGTTGACCTACATCGGGGTGCACCACGTACTCGTGAATGACAAGATCCACTCCGACCTCAAGCAGAGTTACGTCAACGCCGCCCTCGTTCGATCGACGCTCTACACGGCACCTCCCAACTTGGCGAGTCTGCTCAATTCAATCGAGAGCGCCACCGACTCCAACGTCCTCGTGCAGACCCACCACCAGTGGCTCTCGCGCAGCCACTTCGCCTCGACCAACGACGTTCCCGCCGCGCTTATCGAACTCGTCGCCAAGGGGCACCCCGCGTATCAGACGTTGGACGTGAACGGACGAATCGTTTTCGTCGTCGGCATTCCCATTCCCGCCGTCGAGACTCAGTTCTACGAGGTCTTTCACCTCGGCGTGCTTGAAAACACGCTCGGAACGCTCCTGCTCGTACTCGCGCTGGGCGCGCTCTTCACCACGATTTTCGGCTTCGCCGGCGGCCTTTGGGTCGCGCGCCGTGCGGTGCGCCCACTCGAGAGCGTCTCGCTCGCCGCCGCCGCCATCGCCAACGGTGAGTTGAGCACCCGTCTCGCGGTGACCCAGGCCGACCGTGAAGTGCAACAACTCACGGAGTCATTCAACGAGATGGTCGGTCAACTCGTCGACCGCATGGAGCGAGACGCGCGCTTCGCCAGTGACGTGAGTCACGAACTTCGCTCGCCCCTGACGACGCTCGCAGCGGCGACCTCGGTCCTGGTGAACCACCGCAGCGAACTCTCGAGCGCCGGACAGGAGAGTCTCGACCTGTTGATGGCGGACCTGTCGATCTTCCAATCGCTCGTTGAAGACCTTCTCGAAATGGCGCGAAGCGACGCGGGCGCCGTGCCCCTCGTGATTGAGACGGTCTCGGCGGTGGAACTGGTGCGTCAGTGTCTACGTTCGGCGGCGCACCGTCACGATATCGACGAACCACCAGTCGAGCTGGCCGCGGAGGTCGACGAACCAATGGTCTCGGTCGACCGGCGTCGATTCGAACGGGTGATGACCAACCTGATCGACAACGCCCAGCGCTACGCCGGCGGGGCGAGGGCCGTGCGAATGAGTTACCTGCGCGGGCAACTCGCCATCAACGTGGACGACGCCGGACCGGGCATCGTGCTCGAAGAGCGCGAGGCAATCTTCGAGCGATTCTTCCGCGGACGAGCGGCGCACGATCGCTCGAGCTCGCGCGGCACCGGTTTGGGCCTCGCGCTCGTTCGCGATCACGTACGCGCCATTGGCGGCACGATCGAGGTCCTGACCAGTCCCGAGGGCGGGGCACGATTCCAGATCTTGTTGCCGCTGGTCGAGGAGTCAGCGTGAAGACCCTTCGCCACGTCTCTCTCATCGCTCTCGCCGCGTTGACGCTGAGCGCTTGCACCTTCATTGGGGCCACGTCGGAGCCTCAGATGCTCAGGAAGGGCGACGTTTCCTTTGACTTATTGCACCCCTACATACCCCAGACCAACCACGCGCGCGTTCGCTTCGTGACCCAGCCGATCTATCTGCTCGACGCCGGGAACCACCTCGTCCCGTCGTCGCGCATCGTGCCTTCGACGGGGAAGCTCGACTCCATCCTTCGCCAGCTCTTGCTTGGCCCTTCGGCGATCGAACTCTCGGCCGGCTACTCCAGCGCGCTTCCCCCTTCGTTGGTTCTCGTATCGGCCACGCTCGAGCACGGCGTGGGCATCATCAACCTCGGCAATCACCTCAGCAAACTGCCTCTCACGCAGGAGATCCGTGCCGAAGGTCAGTTCGTGCTGACCGCGACCGCCGCCGGCGCGACTCGCGGCGTCATCATCGAGGTCGCCGACACGCGCCAGATTCTCCCCCTGCCTTCGGGAAAGCGAGTCTCGTTTCTCACCAGCGCTGAGTTCGCGGGACTCTTGAACGGCTAGCGCGAGAACTGAAAGCGCCGCGCAGGAGCGGCGCTCCACAGGTGCTCCAGGTCGTAGTACTCGCGGGTGGTGTCATCAAAGACGTGCACGATGACGTCGCCGTAGTCCAGGGCCACCCACTGGGCGTCGGCGTAGCCCTCAACGTGAATGGGCCGGACCCCGGTCGCGACGCCGACGAGCCGCTCGACCTCGTCGCAGATGGAGCGCACCTGACGGTCGTTCCGGCCCGAAGTGATCACGAGGGCGTCAAAACTGTCCACCAGCGCGCGCAGGTCCAAAACGATCGTCTCGCTCGCCAGTTTCTCTTCGGCGGCGTCCACGCTGGCTTGAATAAGCGCGTTGACGAAAATCGAGTGCGGGCTCGAGGTCGGCTCGCGAAGCGTCACGACATCACTCAGTGGGCCACCTCGAGGACCACCAGTGCCGCGACGAAGGGCACCAGAAGAGTCGCGACGCCCACCAGGGCGTAACGACGACGTTGGCGACGACGGTCACGACGACTCGGAGTCGTCTCCACCACCGTCAGCCGCGAGGACTGCGATTCGGTCAGGTCGAAAGCTCGAACCGCCATTTGTCACACTCTAGCCACGAGCCTCTTCGAAGAGCGGTATGACTTCCGCGGGCAGGTACAGCGACAGGTCCTCGTCGCTCGCGGCGATGTTCCTGATGAACGTGGAGGAAAGGTCGACCGGCTCCATGGGAATTTCGTAGGCTCGCCACCCAAGCGGCAGGGTCGTCGCCGAGCCCGGTCGCGGAACGACCCCCACTCCGACCATTCCGCGAAGCGCCTCGGCCTCGTGCCAACCGTCGAGTTGAGCCGCGAGGTCGGCACCCACGATGAGATCGATCACGTCGAAGTCACCCTCGCCTCGCAATTCGCGCACGGTGTCAATGGTGTAGCTCGGACCCTCGCGACGAATCTCTCGATCCGAGACGCGCACTCCCTCGAGTCCGTTGAAGGCGGCTCTCGCCATGGCGAGGCGCAGGCTCGCTGGCGAGTTGCCCGGCGCTTTGTGATACGGATCGCCCGCGACGGTGACTTGAATCTCGCTAAAGAGTCCGCTTCGCGCCGCCGCGCGCAGCGCGGCCACGTGGCCCAGGTGCGGCGGATCGAAGGTCCCTCCGAAGAGACCGAGGCGCCGGGGGTTCACCACTTCAGCCTAGGCCGAGTGGCCTTTCACGCCTTGAACCCCTACGCTTGGTGGATGGCCACGCCCTCTAATTGGACGCCTCGTTCCTGGCGCGAACGCCCCTTGACCCAGAGCCCCGCCTGGCCCGACGCTGAACATCTGGGCCGCGTCGAAGCCGAGCTCGCCAAGAAGCCGCCCCTCGTCTTTGCGGGCGAGGCTCGCCGCCTCCAGGACCAATTAGCCGATGCCAGCGCCGGCAAGGCCTTTCTCCTCCAAGCCGGCGACTGCGCCGAAAGCTTCGACGAGGCCAGCGCCGACGCGATCCGCGACAAGCTCAAGGTCATCTTGCAGATGGCCGTCGCGTTGACCTACGCGGCCGGCGTGCCGGTCATCAAAGTGGGTCGCATCGCGGGCCAGTTCGCCAAGCCCCGCAGTGACGACTTCGAAGAGCGCCAGGGCGTTCGCCTCGAGGCCTTTCGAGGCCACCTCGTCAACTCTGAAGAGTTCACCCCTGAAGCGCGCCGCCCCGACCCCGAGCGCTTGCTCGCCGCCTATCACCAGAGCGTGGCGACGCTCAATCTGCTTCGCGCCTTCACCACGGGCGGCTTCGCGGCCCTGTCGCGCGTGCACGCCTGGAACCAGGAGTTCGTCGCCAACTCTCTCGAGGGCAAGCGCTACGAGGTCATCGCTGACGAGATCGAACGCGCGCTCGCCTTCATGCGCGCGTGCGGCATCGATTTGCACGACGACAGCGCACTTCAAGGCGTCGACTTCTTCACGAGCCACGAAGCGCTGATCTTGCCCTACGAACAGGCGCTCACCCGCCAGGACTCACTGACTGGCGACTGGTACGACTGCTCGGCGCACTTGCTGTGGATCGGCGACCGCACCCGCCAACTCGGGGGCGCGCACGTGGAGTTCGTTCGTGGCGTCTCGAATCCACTCGGCCTCAAGGTCGGCCCCTCGATGACGGTCGACGAGCTAAAGGCGCTCGTCGAGGTGTTGAACCCCCACAACTCCCCCGGTCGCCTCACCCTTATCTCTCGCATGGGCACCGAACGCATCGGCGAGAAACTTCCGCCCTTGATCGAAGCAACGCGTGACGAGGGGCGCAGCGAACTCTGGACCTGTGACCCCATGCACGGCAACACCTTCAAGGCCGTCGGCGGTCAAAAGACACGCGACTTCGAGGACATCCTGTCCGAGACCTCGCAGTTCTTCGCGGTTCACCAGGCACTCGGAACCTGGCCCGGGGGCCTCCACGTGGAGCTGACAGGTGACGACGTCACGGAGTGCTTAGGTGGCGGCTCGGCCTGGGACGAAGATGACCTTGACCTCAACTACACCTCCATCTGTGACCCGCGTCTGAACGCCACCCAGAGCCTTGACATGGCCTTTCACGTCGCGGAGTTCCTACGCGATTTTCAACGCGACGGAGCGTGAATCGCTGCTAACGAGAGCCGAATTCTGGCCCGTGTAGAAGTAATCTGGGTGCGGGCTCACTACCGAAGGTGGGCAAAGGTCGGGGCACGTGTTCGCACTCCTAGTGGTGGGTTGTGGCATTCTCGGACTGCTCATCGGCTCCTTCTTGAACGTGGTGATCTACCGGGTTCCCCGAAATGAATCGGTCATTTCCCCACCTTCGGCATGTCCAAATTGTGGCGAGAGATTATTGGCGCGAGACAACATTCCAGTTCTTTCGTGGATCATCTTGCGAGGGCGGTGCCGCTTCTGCCAACAGCCCATCGCCCGTCGTTACCCACTGGTTGAATTACTTACGGGCGGGCTCTTTGTTCTGGTGGCTGTGCGAATTGGAAGTAACTGGGCGCTCCCGGCGTTTCTGGCGTTTTACGCCGGGCTCATCGCGCTCTCATTTATCGACGTGGAGAATCTCGTCTTGCCACGGAAATTGGTGTACGTCCATCTCGCGAGCGTGGGGGTTCTCCTCACTGTCGCCGCCGCGGCCAGTCATGAGTGGCACCAACTCGAAGTTGGTGTCTTGTGCGCACTCGGCTGGTGGTTGCTATTTTTCATTCTCAATCTCTTGAATCCAGCATGGTTGGGATTTGGTGACGTGCGATTCTCCCTCGTCCTTGGTCTGGGGCTCGGGTGGCTCGGCTTTGACTTCGTCGTATTGGGATTTTTTGCGGCGAATTTGATTGGTCTCATCACTGCCCTCGCACTCATTGCCATCGGAAAAATTGATCGATCTCGAAGGATCCCCTACGGAGTCTTTCTCTCCGTGGGCGCCATTTTCAGTGTTGAATTGGGTTCACCACTCCTTACGGCAATGCATTTGCGCTAAGGATTCATCGATTGGCAATTTGCGCAAGGTTGAGCACCACGTGGCTGTCGACGAGAGGGGCTTCTAAAAAACTATTTCCATACGAAGACCCTCTTCGTCCCACTGAGCCTCTGTAGGTACACGTTTGGCGGCGTGGAGAAAGACTCTTCGCGCACTGAACAAGAGCGCTGCAGCGTCCAGTAGATGCTTCGTCGGAGTGGCGGAAGAATCAATGACTTTTTCGATTCCCGGTACCTTGCCCAAAAGAATCTCGCGTCGTTCATCACGACCGACTGCCTTCATCTTGGAGTGTCGAAGCGGAGCATCTCCGTTAAGACAATAGAAACTCAGTTCTGGATGCCCTTCATATACTTGACGCTGCCTATAAGGTGACATTTCGGACGCCACTTCTTTCATCGTCGGCAATTTGCCAATCGTGACGGCGTCAAGACGGTCCGACTTCGGATCGTTTCCGTCAACCAACGTGGCCCGCGCCGGAACGCGATGGACCGTGACTGATCTACGACCGAGAAGAACTTTTGCCTCGACGTCGCATTGACGAAGTCCGGTTTCCGGGTTCCGGGCGTAACCGATAGGCGTATAGGCAACAATGCTCGCGAAGCTGGGGTGCTCATCGAGTATCTCTCGAAAGTTGTCGTAGACCTTTGGTGGTTCAGGAGCGAATACCGAGCCCGTCAACTTGGCACTCGCGACGACCCAGCGTCGTGCCCACGGAGTCACCCCGGCGACGACTGAGTAAGGAAGTACCGGGCCGCGATGAAGTGGCATTCATTTTCTGCCGTTAAAACCGAGTTGTTCAAGAGTTCGAACCAACTCTTTCGGCCTACCCGTCACGTCCATCGCATCTTCGTAGGTAATCGTTCCGCTCACAACGAGGCGCGCCAGATCATTCTCAAGCGTCTGCATACCATCCTTTGAGCTCGTAAACATAATGTTGGCGAGTTGACTTGCTCGACCTTCGCGAATGAGATTGCGGACCGGACTCGTTGCTACCAAAACCTCAAAAGCCGCAACCATTCCACAGTCCATTCTCGGAATTAGGCGCTGCGCAATCACGGTATTTAACGACGCCGCAATTTGAACCCGCGTCTGCTCTTGGCGCTCCGGAGGAAAGACGTCGATTATTCGATCAATGGCTTGAGGCGCGTCGTTCGTGTGCAATGTTGCGAAAACCAAGTGACCGGTTTCGGCCATGGTGAGCGCGATCTGAATCGAGTCCAAGTCTCTCATCTCACCCACCAACAAGACGTCAGGGTCTTCACGCAAAGCCGACCGAAGAGCACGCTCGAAGCTTGGACTATCTAATCCCACTTCACGTTGAGAGACCACCGACATCTTGTGGTGATGAACATACTCAACAGGATCTTCAATCGTCAAAATATGTGCGGGGCGAGTCTCGTTGATTCGATCAATTATCGCCGCCAACGTCGTTGACTTGCCCGAACCCGTGGGACCGGTCACCAAAACCAACCCTCTTGGTTGCCTCACGACCATGTCTGCCGCCATCGGAAGCGCAAGCTCCTCGAAGGTCGGAATCTGCGCCGGAATGATGCGAAGCGCTAAGGCCGTCTGACCACGCTGCGTGAAAGCGCTTCCGCGAATGCGGGCTCTGTCGCTCCAGGAAAAGGCGAAGTCGACGTCTAGTGATTCACGAAAGATGTCGCGCTGACTTTCTGAGAGAAGTGGCCACGCCAACTCATGAATTCGGCTCCCCTCAAGCGTAGGTGCGCCTTCGATAGGCAGCAGTTTGCCACGAACGCGAAGCCGAGGAGCCGAACCGCCCACCAAAAGCAGGTCGCTACCACCGAGCCGCCATAACTCCTCAAGCCACGCTTCAATTTGATCGTCGCTCATGGCACTTCCTAACTGAGTTGAGAGATGTCGGATGCACCAGAATGATAGAGGTGCCCGGCCTTTCGGCCGGGCACCTCTATTAAAAAGTCAGTACGACTATGCAACGCTCGCGCACGCGGATGGACCGTTGTAGGGAACCCAGGTATCGGTAGTCGCGCTGCCGGTAACCGCACCAACTGGCGCCTTGTCGAGCATCAATGTACCGGCGGGCTCAGTCGTCGCGGTTCCACCGACATTAAACGAGGTGGCGGCCGCCGGCGTAACAGCTGCATCCGTTGATCCAGAGATGAAATAGATGTAATGAGGCGAATTGCTCGGCCACGACTGTAGGCCATTATTCGCACCAACCAGGTCGGCTTCCGTTACATTTCCGCTGGGGTTTTGCGCGCTCCACGCTGACATGGCAGTCGAAACCGTCGCGCCATCCGCTTGGCAAGCCGCAATCGCACTCTTACCGGTCACTCCACCCAAAGCGAAGATCACGACGCCAGCCAAGATGCCGAGCACCACGATGACAATCAGAAGTTCGATCAAGGTGAAACCGGCGTTCGTGCTTAGCCCTTCGGCTTCACGACGACGCTTAATTTGCTGATACAGAGCTTTCATTTACAACTCGCTTTCGTCGATAGGCGAACCGACTTTCGGTGCTACCTCCGTTGTGTCCTTTCGACGCTAACGTCATCACACGCAAAACGCCATAGGTCATGTCGTCTTTATTTGATAATCAACATTCACCACGAGGTCGTAACTCGTAACAGTTACAAAGTAATTATCACTAAGTAGTACGACGCACTAGCGAATGTGGATGACGCAACTTTCAACACACTCTGTAGTTAATCGATTAACGAATCGCCACCACGTGTTGTGGTTCGTTTCGCGTAAGCGCTTAGAACGAATACGTCGCGCTAAAGGCGCTCGATCCCGCCGACGTGGTCACGACGACGTACGCCGTTCCCGATCCGACACTCGGTGTGCACGCGTGAATTGAAGTGTCGCTCACGGTCACGAAGCTCGACGCCGGATAGACCAGATCCGAACTGACGCCGGAGGTCGAGATGAAGGAGACCGACGTCGCGCCGGTGAAGTTCGAGCCCTGTATTTGAACGAGCTTTCCCGAACCGCAGGTGAATGAGCTGTCGACGACTCCCGTGACGACGGGACGTACTGGAGAAAAGACCCAAGAGTCAATCGTCATCGTGGTGCCACAGTTGGTGGTCGACTTAGGACTGCAGGTAGATATTCCCGTCGACTTTTCGAAATCATGGAAGGTGGCTATTACTCCAAGGAGAGGCGTTGAAGCGCAACTCGTGGCGCTCACGGAACTCAGGCAGATCGAAATGGTCACCACGCGCGACTCGGATATTCCAATCGTCCACGACGTCGAACACCACGCGTCGACGGACTGCCCATTGAGTGACAACAACGACGGGCTGGGTGCCGTGGTCCAACACGGAACGGGTGGCGACGCGTTCAACGTCGCCCCCACGAAGTTGTAGCGCACGTTTTGAAGCGCCAGCTCCGCGGCGCTGTTCGCGGTGGATTGAAATGACTGCGCCGAGGTGAATTTCGCCGTGTTGGTTAAGTCATTGCCCACCCACTGCACGAGCGCGAGCATGACAATGCTCACGACCGTTAAGAACACAATGGCGAGCACGAGCGAACTGCCCTCCTCGCCTCGATTCCGTCGAGACCCTGAGACAAAGTCTCTCCGCGCGCCAGTGGGCCTATTTGACATTGACGTACGCCCTCGTTGAGGTGGAGGCGAGATATCCCGATGACGCTGAGGCCGTGATCGTGACGTAGTACGTCGTGGCGGAAGCGAGATCGTTGATGGACGCACCTGAGAGGTACGAACTCACCGTCACGCAGCCACTCGTCATCGACGAGTTCGTACACGCGGTGGCCTTGTAGGTCTGGCCGCTTGGGGCGTTGGAGGATCCGGAGTAGGAAATCGTCGCCGTGCCGGTGGAGGGACTCGACGTCGATGAGATTGAGGGGGCGGCGAGTGCAGTCGTGGCTTTGACCGGGCCGGACACCGCCGACGTCGACGTCAAGTACCCGTTCGAGGCGAGGGCCGAAATGGTGAAATAGTACGAGGTGCCCGGCGTCAAACCAGTGATCTGGGCTCCACTGTAGATCGACGGGGCCGAAACGCAGCCCGTGCTCATCGCGACGTTGGTGCACGTCTTGGCCGAATACGCCTGGTTCGACGGGGCGTTGCTCGGAGCGCTGAAGGAAACGTCGATGACGCCCGCGGTGCTGAGTGAAGGCGAACCCGAGAGTGAAATGGCGGGACTCAACTGCACCGTGGCGAGTTTGGCCGGCGACGCGTCAACGGAAGTGACGGCCGGTGACGACCCGTTGGCGTCGGCCGTCACGGTGACGTAGTACCGAGAGCCCGACGTGAGGCCGCTCAACGTCGTCCCGGAGACGAAGGAAGACTGCGAGTGGCAGTTCAGCGTCATCGAGGTGTCGCTGCAGGCGCTAACGCTGTACGTCTGACCCGATGGCGGAGAAGTAAGGCCTACGTAACTCACCACGAGCGCGCCCACGGTCGTCGTCGAACTCGTGACGGATGAAACCGTGGGCGCCGTGGAGGCACCACTCGAGACGCCAGAGGACGCGGGAGAGGTGGCCGCCAGATAGCCCGTCGAGGCATCCGCCGAGACGGTGACGTAGTAGGAGGCTCCGGCGACGAGCCCCGTGATGTTCGATCCTGAGACGAACGCGGAGTCGGTGACACATTTCATCGTCATCGACGAGTCCAGACACGCATTCGCCGTGTAGGTCTGGCCACTCGGGGCGTTGGAAGACCCGTTGTAGGCCACGGCCAGCACCCCCGAGGTCGAGGCGGGCGCCGTGACGCTCGTGACTGCGGGCGAATTGAGTTGCACCGAGGGAGCCACCACGATCTGACCTGATCCGCTCACCACGAAGGTGGCCGATTCACTGGCACCACGAGGCCCCACGACGAGCAGGGTCAGCTGCTCGGGGTCCGTCGTTCCGTTGGTGCACGTGGACGAGGTCAATGAGAAGTTCGAACCACTCCAGTACGAAACGTTCGTGATGGAACCCGAATAGGTGGAGTCGTAGGGCGTAGGCGGTGTCAGCGCGCTGGCGAGCGCCGAATCGTAGTAACTCGTCGTCGCGTTCGGACATCCCGTAAACACCGTGGTCGTCGTCTGTTGAAACGCCGAGTAGACCTGCTCTGAGACGCTTCGAAGTACCGTGTCGGTCACGGCCAGATTTCGATGCGTGGCTGACGCCGAAAAGGCCGTTGAAAAGGCCACGAGGAGGCTCACGACGGTGATGCCCAAGACCAACAGTGAAATCAAGACTTCGATCAAAGTGTCACCGGTATCGCCGCGTCGCGCCTCGGCCGCGTCGTCGCGGCGTGGCGCCCCCGTGGCCCAGCCTGGCTTTCTTCGAGTCACGGCGAGGTGATGTTGAGTGAGACGTTGTTCGAGATGATGGCGGTACTCGCGACCAAGAACGCCGCGGTTACGGTTCCGTTGTTGTTGAGAATGATCTGTCCGTTGGGCACGTAGATTCCGCCGTAGCCGTACCCGGCCGAACCGTTGTTACCCAGGGTGATGGGATTGGTCGTGCCCGTGGCCCCGACGTCCCAAAGCGCGACGTCGTCGTACTGCGTGAGGCCCTTGACGTTGATCGTGGCGTTGTTGCCGAAGGTCACGGCACCGCTGTGCACGTAGAACAACACGCCACTCGTGGCGTCTATCGTCGTGTTGGATGCGGTCGAGAGCGCGGCGCCGGAGCTGTCAAAGATGTAAGTGCCGGTGGCGAAGGTGACGTTGGCGTTGTTCGCAACAGTCAGACCTTGCTCGAACCAGAAGGTCCCACCGGGCGTGAACCGGACGGTGGCGTTGTTCCCCCAGAGCGATCCAGGGTTGCTCGCGTAGTAGCCCGGCGGGCAGGTGTACACGCTGCCGGACTGGGTGCACGACACCACCGAGCCGCCGCTCGGGGGATCGACCGGGGGGGCCAATGAGGAGAACGGGTCGCCCACTTGGTTCGTGTAGTACTCGCTCGAGGGGTAGATGGCGCCACTTCCCGCGCTCACCGAGTTGAGCGCCGTGTCCGACGTGTTGATGCTCGTGGCGAGCAGTTGCGCGTTGGCCGCGATGGAAATCGCGCCGGGACACGTACTGGCCACCCCCAAGGCTCCGTTGTCGGTGCCGGAGGCGACGTTGATGGACAGCACCGAGTTGTTGCCCAACGAAAGCGCGCTGCATGACGAGGGGTTGAGCAGCGAGAACGGCGCGAAAGTCGGCAACGCCACGCCGCCCGCCGTGTCGCTAAATACCCGTGGCGCCGCGCTCAACGCGAACTCAAAGGGCGCGGAACTGCTCGTGATATTGCTCTGTGTCTCGGTGATCGTCAAGGCGACTTGCGAGACGCCCAACGCCGTCACCCAGGCCGTGCGAGCTTGGACCGAGCACGCGCTCGAGCAGGTCAAAACAGGCGGGGCCGATGAGCTCGTCGCTGAAAGATCGGTCGCGACGAGCTGAGTGGAGGTGGGCACGCTCGAGGGCGCGTCGCTGCACTGCGAACGCGTGAGCGTGTAGTTAGCGGCGGCGCCATTTTGCGTGGTGTCGTAAGACACGTAGTTCACGAATCCACTCGCGGTCGGTCCCCACGCCACCGCGAAGAGCTGGGTGCCCGTGCCACAGATCGGTGTCGCGGAGGTCGTGATCGACTGGGCGCTCTGAACGTCCTTGATGTAGGTGGCTGAGAGCGTCTGCGCGTTGCCCGAATCGGTCACTCGACCCGAAACGCTCGACTGGAGCGAGAAGACGGCGACCAGTCCAAAAGCTAAGCCGCCAATGACCAGTGGCAAAACCAGCATCGTCACGAGCAACTCCACCAACGTCATACCTTCGTCACCACGTTGAGTGCGTTGCCAGAGAGTGTTCATGATTCGCTGCGGCGAAGCGCTTGGCTTCGTGTCAGAGGCGGGCGAGTTTCGACTCCGCCCACGCATTAGTTGACCTTGACCTGGTTGTAGATCCCGTACATGGCGGAAATCAGCGCGACGGCGACGAAGCCGACGACGACGCCCATCACGATGATGATCGCGGGCTCGAAGAGCGACGTCGCACGGTCCACCTTCGTCTCGAGTTCGCGCCCGTAGTACTCCGCGGCCACTTCAAGCTGCTGATCGAGCGTGCCGGTCTCCTCACCGACGCGAAACATCTGTTTGGCGGCGCTGGGAAAAAGTCCCGTCCGGGCCAGTGGCGCGGCAAGCCCCTGGCCCTCCATCATTTCTTCTCGAATGTCCTCGAGGGCGGAGCGGTACACGTAGTTGTTCGACGAATCGGCCGTCACGGTCATCGACTGGGGGAGATCGACTCCGGCTCGCAGCAACGACGACAAGATACGACAGATTCGTTCCAGGATCGCGGTCTTGGTGATCTCGCCGACGACGGGCAGGCGAAGCAAAAGCGCGTCGAGTCGGCGACGGCCCCCGTCAGTGCGGCGCAACGTCATGAACGAGATAGCGATGAACAAGACGCCCGCGAGTAGCTCGTACCAGTTCTTGGAGACGAACGAGGAGGCGTTCAACATCAGTTGCGTGACGAAGGGGAGTTTGGCGTTGAGCGACGCGAAGAAGACGACGAAGCGGGGCATCACGAACACGGCGAGCACCAAAATGGTGACGACGGACATCCCCGCCACGACACTCGGGTAAATGAGAGCCGCCGTTATTTTGCCGCGCGCCTTAACGTCGCGGTCGATGTACTCGGCCAATTGATTGAGAACCGAGTCGAGATTGCCCGTCAGCTCCGCTGACTCCAAAATACCCACGTAGTAGTTGGGAAACGCCTCGGGATGGGCTTTCGCGGCGGTCGCGAAGGTGTCGCCGTTGCGAAGGCTGTCGATCATGTCATAGAGGATTCCCTTCATCATCTTGCCCTGGGTCTCGTCGACGATGACCTCGAGGGCCTCCATGATGGGAATGCCGGCCTTCATGAATACCGCCATTTGACGCGAGAAGTTCATGACCTCTTCGCGCGGAACCTTCTTCTTGGTGATCTCGAACTTGAGCAGACTCTTCTGGCGGCGAACTTCAAGGGGCTGCATGCCACGCTGAATGAGTCCTAGGTGCAGCGCGCCCGCCGAAACCGCCTTCTCGCTCCCCGAGACCTTCTTCCCGTTTTGATTCAGTGCCTGATATTTGAATTTGACCAACGTGATCTTGCGCGGCTTATTGGCCTTCTTCGACCGTCGCCTCTTCTCGGCGGCCTTCGCGCTCTTGGCACGACGCTTCCGCGTACGTTTGGTTGCCTTCTCGGCGGTCTTGGTGGCGACCTTCTCGTCTCTGGTGATAACGCTCACAGCGTGTACACACTCCGGATCACCTCGGCGATGGTGGTGATGTCGTCGTGCACCAAATTGATGGCTTCTTGGCGCATCGTGCGCATGCCCTGCTTCACGGCCAAATTGCGAAGTTCCTCCTGCGTCGCCCAGCCCACCACGAGGCGCTTGATCTCGGGGGTCATCACGAGCAGCTCGTAGACACCAATGCGCTCCTTGTAGCCCGTGCCCGAGCAGAAGTTGCACCCGGCGCCCTCGTAGAAGACATCTTTCGCGGGCGCGCCGGTCTCGTTATAAAAGGCCATCTCTTCTTCGGTCGGGGTGTAGAGCGTCTTGCACGACGGGCAGATGCGTCGCAGCAGACGCTGACCCACGACGCCGAGAATCGACGAGGCGACCAGAAACGACTCAATACCCATGTCGAGGAAGCGGTGAAGCGCTGATACCGAGTCCGTCGCGTGAAGCGACGAGACGACGAAGTGACCCGTGAGCGCCGACTGCACCGCCACACGAGTCGTCTCGACGTCGCGAATCTCGCCCACGAGGATCGCGTCGGGGTCCTGGCGAAGGATGGACTTGAGTCCCGTCGCGAACGTCAAACCGGCCTGCTCGTTCGTCTGGATCTGGTTGATCGACGGAAAGACGTACTCGACCGGGTCCTCAATCGTCATGACGTTGACCGTTTGGTTGGCGACCTCGCTCAACGTCGCGTAGAGCGTCGTGGTCTTGCCGCTGCCGGTCGGGCCCGCGCAGAGCACCATGCCAAAGGGTGCGCGCACCATCTTCGAGTAGGTCTCGTACGTGTCCGCAGGCATCCCGAGGTCTTTCAAGTGAAGCACGGAGCGGGTCTTGTCGAGGATTCGCAGCACGCAGCTTTCGCCCATGATGGTCGCGACCGTGGACACGCGAACGTCCACTTCACGTCCGTCGATCGTAATCGCGAGCTGCCCGTCTTGGGGGCGGCGCCGTTCGACGATATTCATGTTGGCCATGACCTTGATGCGACTCACCAAGCCGGGACCAATCGAGGCCGGCAGTTGGATGATCTCCTTGAGGGCGCCGTCGATGCGAAAGCGCACCCGAATGACTTCGTCGGAGGGCTCGATATGAACGTCGGAGGCGCGATCACGCATGGCCTGGGTGAGGATGCTGTCGACCACCTGCACCACCGGCGCGTCGTCGCCGGACTGATCGCTGTCGCCCGCTTCCGCTGGCCTCTTTCGGGTGACCTCAATGGACTGGAAGACCTTCACCAATTGTTCGACGTGCGCAATGGATCGGTAGTTCGTGTCGACGGCCCAGCGCACGTCGCTGAGAGGCGCGACGAGGAATCGCACCGACATCTTCGTCGCCTTCGCCAACTGATCGCGAAGTTCGTTGCTCGGCTCAGCGACGGCGAGTAGGAGCTCTCCCTCTTCAACGCGAACGGGGATCGCGATGTACTCACGAGCGATTGACTCGTCGAGGAGTTCGAGTACCTCCTTGTCAATGGACACGCGTCGAAGTTCCGCCATTGAAAACCCGAAGCTCTCCGAGTACGCGCGCGCGATGGTGACTTCATCGAGCACGTTCATCGACGTCAAGATGTCGCAGAGCAAACCACCCGTGCGTCGCTGCACCTCGAAGGCCGCTGACAGTTGCTCGGCGGTGACCAGGTTCATCTCAAGAAGTTTTTCGCCGAGGAGGCCAATGGAAGTGCCGGCGAACACGTCGCGCAAAGCTTCTTCGAGTCCGTGGGCGTCCTTCACTCCGTCACTGACTGCGGGGACGGTGTCGCCAAACACCGACGGCGTCAACGCGTGAACGACGTTCGGCGGCGACTTCTTCTTCACGTCGTCGTTCGAGGTGCCCTCGTCTCGATTCTTCTTTCTAAATCCCACCGCAACTCCTTACGATCCGACTTGCACTCGAGAGATTCCGGCTGTGCACGCATGCTTCAAAGGGACACCTCATGCGAATCAAGTATCCCACAGCACTCTTGGAATTATCTAGGGAGAATTCAATTCAATGAATGCGAACTACTCACTAAACAACATCATCGAACGAAAAAATACGCATCACTACACGACTAGTTCAGATGCACCACGTAACGGTTACACATTTACTTTTAGGTCCGCGACGTCTTCGCGATTCGCAAACTCTTCGATCTTTTGTCACCTTGTAGTACGGCGCACTTCGTATTTTGGATCACTTCTCACTTTGTGTTGCGTGTGAACTTTCACAACACGTAAAGATTTTGCAAAACGATTTCGTCTTGTCTCGTCTCTTCGGAATTGGTCGATGGCCTCGAATCCAGTGGCCCGGTTGACGCGCGTCGAAGAAGCCCGAGCCGACTTCTTGCCACTCGCCCACCGGTGGCGGCGACGAGTCGCGGGCGGGCGTGTCGCGAACGTGAGGAGAATGGTCAGAGCGAGGAACCCGCCCGCGCCACTACGAGGTGGCGGGTAGCGGTGCGAGATCGTTAAAGCGTAGGAGGCGACGCAGGGATCCACGAAACTCGATTTCGGTCATCGAACAGTTCTCGATTCGCGGCCGCATCCGAGCTCCCGCGGGGAGCCCTTGATAGAACTTCATTGCTTGTTCGATGACGCCACCGTGCGAGACGATCACGACGAGTTCCCCGGGGTGGCGTTCGATCAGTCGTTCGATGGCTTCGACGCAACGCCCATGGAACTCCACGAGGGATTCACCGCCGGGCGCGCACGGCTGCGACGGATCCTCATCCCAGTTGGGTGCGGGAAATCGCTCGCTGACTTCGCGCCACGTCAAGCCGTCGGTAACGCCCACCTTGAGTTCGACCAGCGTCTCATCGTGAACGGCCGTGAGATGAGCAGGCAGAGCGGCCTGAAGGATCTGCGAGGTTTGAATCGCGCGAGGCAGCGTCGAGCAGTACAGCGCCGACGCCGACGCGAGCTCGCCACTCGAGGCCAGGCGGTCGCGCAGTGCTTGGGCCTGGCGTCGACCGAGCTCGGTCAAACCTCCGTCACCGATCTGGCCTCCGGCGAGGCCGTTGGCGTTGGCGTGACTCTCGCCATGTCGGATGAACAAGAGCCGGGTCCCGGTGGCCACGGGACCACGTTGGCGAACCCCCAGGGGAGGCAAATTTTCCTCTTCGCTCACGCCAACTCTCCGACGAAGCGCTCCAGTTGACGCAAAGTCCGACACTCGATCACCGCGTCACAGTGTGGGGCGTATTGGCCGACGATGGAGTCGCCGCTGTTCCAGTAGCTCCGCGGCTCCGGGTTCAACCAGTAGACGGCCTTGGCGCGAAGATGGAGGTCGGCCAGGACTTCAGCGTGAGCTTGGTGATAGTTGTTTCGCGCGTCGCCCAGGATGAGCACGGTCGATCGGCGCGTCACGTCTCTCGCGAAGCGATCATGAAAACTCGCGAAGGCTCGCCCGTAGTCCGAATGTCCATCGAAGGCAATGACGTCGGCCTCGGCGTTGATGCGCGCCACGGCCTCCGCCGGATCATCCACACCTTCAAAGAGTGCGGTGACCTCATCGAGGCCGTCGACGAAGACGAAACTACGAACCTTGGAGAATTGAGAACTGATGGCGTGCACGAGGTGCAGCGTGAAGCGGGCAAACGACGCCACGGAGCCAGAGACGTCCGCGATGACGAAGATCTCGGGCTTGGCGGGACGCGGGGGCTTGAAACGCAGATCGAGCGGCACGCCGCCGGTCGAAAGACTGCGCCGCACCGTGTGACGCAGGTCCACGGGTCCGCGGCGCCGGCGCCGGCGCCGGCGCGCCAAGCGTACGGCGAGTTTGCGCGAGAGCGGTCGAAGCGCGCGTTCCAACTGCGCCATTTCGTCTCGGTTCGCGTGCATGACGTCGAGGTCTTCGGGCAGCGGTCGGCGCACCGACTTCGCCAACGCGTTCGAGCCTCGGTCCTCGACCAGGCGCTCACGAATTTCGCGCTCGATCTCCGCCTTTAGACGTTCGATGCGAGCCGCGGCCTCGTCGTGGGCCACCTGGCTTCGCAGCTGGTCCTCGAACCCGTCGTCCGCGCCGACCAGGCGCCGCTCGAGCTCGTCTAAGTCAAGATTGCGAAGGGTTCGATAGAGGTAGTAGGTCCCGCCCACGGGACGGCCGGGTTCCATTCCCGCGTAACGCGTCACCGCCTCGCTCGCGCCCAGTCGAAGCGCCGCGAGGTCCGAGTCACGCAGCGCGCGTAGGAGCAAGTCGGCGAGCTCTTGAGCGCTCATCGTCCCCGCGGCGCCACCGCCCTGGCCCCTCGACGGACCCGAGCCGGTCGCTCCCGCGGCACCCTCTTGTTCACCCTGGCTCTCGTCCCCCAAGATCTCTTCGGCGCTCGCCCATGACCTGGTGGCGAAGAAGACGTCGAAGGCCGTGTAGAAAACGGGGAGGTGGTCACCGTCCTTCACGAGGGTGGCCGCGAGCGACGAACGCAGCAATGATCGATTCGACAGGTCAATCAGTTCCACGGCGCGAGCGGCGTCGACGTGCTCGCTCATTGACACCGGAATGCCCGCCGCGCGCAATTCTCCGATGAAGTCGCCGAGGAGATTAAGCAAGGGGTCGGGTGCGACCGAGCAATTCCTTCGTCGCGCGTTCGATGTCGGTTTGATACTTGAGCAAAATGTGCAACGTCTCGGCGGCGTCGGCTTCGCCTATTTCGTCTCGACCGAGCACTACCAGGGTGCGCGCCCAGTCGAGGGTCTCCGAGACCGAGGGCGACTTCTTCAAGTCAAGCGCTCGCAGTGAGCGCACCACCTGGGCAATCTGCTCGGCGAGCGCGGTGGTGATGCCCGGCACGCGGGCCAAGATGATGTCGCGCTCGCGCTCGACCGTGGGATAGCCAATGTAGAGATAGAGGCAACGCCGCTTGAGCGCTTCGGAGAGTTCGCGTGTGTTGTTCGAGGTCAAAAAGACCATCGGGATCTGCTTGGCGCGCACCGTGCCGAGTTCGGGTATCGAAACCTGGTATTCGGAAAGAATCTCGAGCAGCAGCGCCTCGGTTTCGAGTTCGACCCGGTCGATCTCGTCGATCAGCAAAACCACTGGGTCGGTCGCCGAAATCGCCTCCAAGAGCGGGCGGGTTAACAAGAACTCCTCGGCGAAGATGTCCTCTTCGAGCGCGCTCCACTCTTCAGCCCCGTCAGACTCGCTGCGTCCGGCTTGAATGCGCAGCAACTGCTTTCGATAATTCCACTCGTAGAGCGCTTTGCTCTCGTCGAGGCCCTCGTAGCACTGCAGGCGGATGAGGCGTGAGTTCGTGGCGTCCGCTACGGCCTTGGCTAGGGCGGTCTTGCCGGTGCCGGCGGGCCCCTCGACGAGCACCGGTTTGGCGAGCCGATCGGCGAGAAAGGTCACTGAGGCGATGGACTCGTCACTCAGGTAGTCATTCTTCGCCAGTCGTTCGAGGACATCGTCGCTGGAGTCAAAACGCACCGGAGGTATCGAGTCGAGGCCGAGTCGCTTGGCGATCTCTTCGCGCGGGTCGAGCGTACTCATCGAATCTGTCCCTCTCCTCGTACGACCCACTTCAAGCAGGTCAACTCGCGCAGTCCCATGGGCCCACGGGCGTGCAACTTTTGCGTGGAAATGCCCACTTCTCCACCGAGACCGAGTTCGCCGCCATCGATGAAGCGCGTCGAGGCATTGACCAGCACGGCCGCCGCGTCGACTCGTCGCACCCACGCTTCGGCGTTCTCGTCGCTTTGGGTGACGATCGCCTCGCTGTGGCCGGTGCCGTAGCGCGCCACGTGAGCGATGGCCTCGTCGAGGGAGTCGACCACCTTCACGGCCAAAATGAGATCCAAGAACTCGCGCGCGTAGTCGTCCTCACTCGCCACCAGCATCCGCGCCACGATCGAGCGCGAGCGCTCATCACCACGAAGCTCCACCTCGGCCAACTCGGCCTCCAGTCGAGCCAGGAAGAGCGAAGCGACGTCGGCGTGCACCAGCAGCGTCTCGGCCGCGTTGCACACTCCCGGCCGCGACGTCTTCGCGTTCTTCACGATTCCTAGCGCCATCGAAAGGTCGGCCGATGAGTCGACGTACACGTGGCAGTTACCATCACCGTCAAGCACGTAGGGAACTCGAGCGTGCTCGCGCATGGCGGCGATCAGGCTCGGACCGCCCCGGGGCACCAAGCAGTCCAACACGTCAGTCATTTGCATGAAGGCCACGGCCGTCTCGTGCGAGGTCTCCTCGACGAGGCTCACGGCCGCAGCGGGCAGGGACTCTTTCTCGAGCGCTTCATGCCAGAGCGAGACGAGGAATCGGTTCGTCTCAATGGCCGATGACGAGCCCCGAAGGTACGCGGCGTTGCCGCTTCGCACGCATAATCCCGCCACGTCGCAGGTGACGTTCGGGCGGTTCTCGTAGACGACTCCGATGACGCCGAGGGGCACGCGAAGACGCTCCACGTTCAAGCCGTTGGGTCGAACGTCGACGTCGACACGCTCGAAGAGTGGATCGGGACTGTTGGCGACCTCGCGCAGCGCTTGGGCCATCGACGCGACTCGCGCGGGAGTCAAGACCAGACGATCACGCCCCGGACCCGAGTCGGGGTACGCCTCGACTTCTCGCGCGTTGAGCGCGAGTAGCTCCTCCAGCGAGGACTCCAGGCGCTCGGCGACGAAGAGCAACACCGCCCGGCGCCGCTCGTTCGAGGCCTGGGCCAGCTGCGTGGCGGCGGCCTTCACGGCGCGGCCCTGCGCCACAAGGTCGTGGGTCTTCATTGTTCCAGCGTAATGGAGCCGCTACGCGGAGCGGAAAAGGACGAGGTCGTCACGGTGGATGACAACCTCGTCGCTCTGGGCGAGGGCGTCGGCGCCGACGCGAACGAGACCCTTCGCGATTATCTCTCCGTCGGGTCCGCAGACGTCAACGGCGTCACCATCAATAAAATCCCCACGCACCTCGGTCACGCCCACGCGCAAGAGACTGCGTCCGTCATGAACGAGTGCCTGAAGCGCGCCCTGGTTCACGCGCAGCGAGCCTTGACTACTGACCGCGAAGGCAATCCAGGATTTTCGAGCGCTGAGTCTTTCGGCGCGCGCCACGAAGGTCGTGCCGAAGCCCACCTCGCCCGCCAGTGCCCGAGCGAGCGCGCGCGGGGCGTGCGCGGGGGCGATAACGGCGGTCACGCCCGACCAGGTGGCCATTCGCGCCGCCGCCAATTTCGACGCCATGCCACCACTTCCCACACCCGAGCGACTCTGGCCGGCGCCGCGCACGAGCTCTTCGTCAAAGGAGGTCACCTCCTCGATGAGCGTGGCGCCTGGATCCAAACGAGGATCAGCGGTAAGGAGACCATCCGTGTCGGTCAAGAGCACCACGTGAGAGGCACCTACGAGATTGGCCACGAGCGCGGCGAGGCGATCGTTGTCCCCGAAGCGGATCTCCTCGTCAGCGACCGCGTCGTTCTCATTCACGATCGCCACCACCCCAAGATTCGCCAGCGCCTCGAGCGTGCCCCTCGCGTGGAGATACTGCGAGCGCACCGAGAAATCGAGCGGCGACAACAGCACCTGACCTACGGCGACGCCCTCGAGCGCGAAGGCCTCGCGCCACGCCTGCATCAAGAGCGGTTGGCCAACGGCCGAAACCGCTTGGAGGGTGGCGGCGTCGTGGGGGCGAGGCTTACCGTCGCCGACACTCGCCCATCCCGCGGTAATCGCTCCCGAGGTGACGACGATGACCGAAGCGCCCTCACGTCTCGCCGCGACGACGTCGCGCGCGACGTTCGTGAGCACGTCATGGGAGACGCCGCCGAAGGCATCGGTCAGGGACGACGTCCCGATCTTCACGACGACGCTACGACTCATCGTCGTCCCGATCGACGTCATCTAAGCGGCCGTGACGAGCCAAGCGCTCGCGGCGAGTCGCCCGATGATGCCCTCCGCGATCAAGTCCACTGGCGATCGCGTCGCGCCACCACTCAAAACTGAGTTCGCCCACGGTGACCACGTCCCCGTCACGTACACCCGCGCGATTGAGCGATCGATCCACGCCGAGGTCGCGCAGTCGGCGAACGACCTCGGCGAGTGCTTCGTCGTCAGTCAGGTCCTGAAAGCGCACGGCGCGTAGGGCCGCGCGTCCCTCGACTAACCAAGAGTGCTCGCCGTCGCGCACGACGGTGATCTCCTCTGGCAGGGGCCGGTGAATGACGACTTCATCGGAGAGCTGGGTCGCTTCGTCCTTACGCACTTGGTCGACGAGGGCGCCCAGCTGTCCGACGAGCCGTTCGACTCCTTCGCCGGTCGCGGCCGAGATTTCAAAGCCCTCTTCCAGGTCGAAGTGCGCCACGTCGTGCTTGGAGCCGACGATGACCCTCGGGCGCTCCAGGAGATCGGCTTGATAGTCCCCGAGCTCGTGCAAGAGGATCGCCAACTGTTCCTCGGGCGAATGCGGCGCCAATTCGGAGAGGTCGAGCAGCACACAGAGCACTCGGGCGCGCTCCACGTGACGCAAGAAATCGTGACCGAGCCCTCTGCCTTCAGCCGCGCCCTCGATAAGACCGGGGATGTCAGCCATGACGAACTCCGTGGCGTCGCTCGGGCGACTCGAGCGCGCACCCGCTCGCACCACGCCGAGGTTCGGCACCAGTGTCGTGAAGGGGTAGTCCGCGATCTTGGGCCTCGCGGCCGAGACGCGCGCGATCAGCGTGGATTTGCCGACGTTGGGAAAACCAATCAGGGCCACGTCCGCCTTGAGGCGAAGCTCCAAATTGCACCAGTGCTCCTCGCCGACCTCGCCCTGTTCGGCGAAGGCGGGGGCTCGTCGCTGATTGGAGAGGAATCGCGCGTTGCCTTGTCCGCCCAGACCCCCGCGCGCGACCAGCCAGCGTTCACCCGGCGTCGCGAGGTCCACCAGTCGTTCGCCGCTCTGGGAAAAGACCATGGTCCCCACCGGAACCGCCACGTCAAGGTCCTTGCCGCGAGCGCCGTGCTGGCGTTTGGACGTACCGTGTTGGCCGTCGGTCGCTCGGCGAAAGGGGTGGTCACGAAAGCCCAGGAGCGAGGCCTGATTGTGATCGGCCACCAGCCACACGTCGCCCCCTTTTCCACCGTCGCCGCCGTCGGGACCACCTTTGGAGACGTGCGCTTCGCGACGAAAGCTGACGCAACCGGCCCCGCCGTTACCGGCTTTGGCGTGAAGTTGGGCGGCGTCTACGAAGGAGGACACGCCCCCATCCTACGGGCGAGGCGTCGGCGTCCACTTAGGCGAACAGTTCGCCGAGCGCTTCGTCGAACACCCGTTGATGGAGGTCCACCTGCGTTTCGGTGGTCGCCGGACACATCAGGGCCATGTTGTGAAAGGGCGTCAACAGGACGCCTCGATTGATGCCAAAGAGGTGCAGGTAGTCCTCGAGAAGTCCGTCGGCACTTCGCATCGACACGCCACCGTTGCTCGGCGCGGGTGAGGCGAAGCGATACTCGCATCGAGCCCCCAATTGGCTGACCGACCACGAGAGATCTCCTTCATCGATCGAGCGCTGCACACCTTGAGCGAACCTTGTCGCGAGCAGCTCCATCGTCGCGAACGCCTCGTCCGTCAAGACCTCCCCGAGGACCGCGCGCATCGCCGCCAGACTCAAGGCGTTGCCGGCGAGCGTGCCCCCCACGCCGCCCACGTCAACGATGTCGCCTCCTTTTTGCGCGCTCGACAGGACGCGATCAGCGAGTTCTTGGTTCAGCCCGTACGCTCCACAGGGAACGCCGCCGCCGAGCGACTTACCAATAGTGACGGCGTCGGGTTGGAGATTGAGCCTCCTCGTCGCGCCGCCGGGCCCTGCGGAGAACGTGTGCGTCTCGTCGAGTATCAAGAGTGTGCCCGCTTGGTCGCAGAGACGCCGCACGCCTTCCCAGTAGCCGGGCTCGGGCAGGACGATGCCGATATTGGTGAGCGCCGGTTCGCTCAAGACCGCGGCCACGTCGCCGTAGGCGAGTTCACGTTCCAGCGCGGCGAGGTCGTTGAACTCACAGACCCGAGTCGTGCGCACCGGATTGATCGCGGCCCCCACGTTTCCGCCACGTGGCCGCGGCCGGCCCCGTTCATCGACGACGACGAAGGTCTCGTCGACCGTACCGTGGTACGAATACGAGAACACGAGGATCTTGGGCCTCTTGGTCACCATGCGCACCAATCGCAGCAGCCATCGATTGGCGTCGGTGGCCGAGAGCGTGAAGGACCACTGCGCCAAGCCAAATCGCCGTGCCAGATCGGCGGCGACCCACTCGGCGTCTTCGTTGGGCAACATGGTGGTGAGCCCGCCCTCCTCGCCCACCCTTCGAGCGAGCGCTCGAACGAGGGGTGCTGGCGAGTGCCCCGCCATGGCACCCGTGTCGCCGAGAGCGAAATCCGCGAGTTCGTTCCCGTCCAAGTCGGTGATCGTCGCGCCGTGCGCCCGGGCGAAGCCCAAGGGGAAGCCGCCCGCCCACTTGTTCATCCAGGTCATAGGTACGCGGGCGAAGAGATGCTCGGCGCCGGCAAAAAGAGCACGTGACGCCGGATGACGTGCCTCGTAGCGAGCGTTTTCGAGGGCGACTAACTCGCTCAAACGGTGGCGATTGAGTGCTTTCATGGCGCCATCGTAGACGCTCCGCGAGAGTTCCCACGGCCCCGGATTCCACATAAAGTCCGCTTGACCAGGTAGTATTGAGAATCGGACGGATCTTCATGAGTTATTTCTTCCCAGAAATACCGTAATTTTCCCGTAAAGACGGTAAAACTGGGCCTGGTTGCTGGCAATGCCCAGTTCCGTTTCCACTAATAGTAAGGAGTCGACCGGTGAACAAGGCCGAGTTGGTAGATGCAATTGTCGCCGAAAGTGGCGCCACTAAGAACACCGTTGCTGAGGTGCTGAAGGCCTTTGAGGAAGTCGTCGTGCGAAACGTGTCCGGCGGCGAGAAGATCGTACTGTCGGGCTTTTTGTCCTTCGAGCGCGTCGAGCGTAAGGCGCGCACCGCGCGTAACCCGCAGACGGGTGAGGCGATTCAAGTCAAGGCCTCACGCGCGCCGAAGGTATCGATTGGTTCGACCTTCAAAAAGGCTGTGAAGGGCTAAGTTTTCACGTTTCAACGTGATCGCGCCGTCGGACACGCTCTGACGGCGTCACCGCTTGCAACACCCCCGTGGCGCTGTATCTTTTGGCCGTCACGGGGGTGTTGTGCGTCGTGAGCCCCTCAGGCGAAGTGACACCTCGGCAATACCCTTTCCTAGACCTTCCCCAGTCGAATATCCCCCACTACCCCTAAGGAGTGGCCACGTCCACCTCGGCCGTTGTGCAAGCCCACCAGCTCGTCAAGCGATTTGGCGAGTTCGAAGCCGTCAAGGGCATCGACCTGTCCATCGACGAAGGAGAGAGCTTTGGCTTTCTCGGTCCCAACGGTGCGGGAAAGACGAGCACGATGCGTATGATCTCGGCCGTTTCTCACCCGAGCGGTGGTACCCTCAGCATTTTTGGACTGGACCCGACGCTCCAGGGCTCTCAGATTCGAGCCCGCCTGGGCGTCGTGCCCCAAGAAGACACGCTCGAGCTTGAGCTCTCCGTACGCAAGAACCTCGAGATGTTCGCGCGCTACTTCGACCTGCCCCGACGCGTCGCGCACGAACGTACGACTGAATTACTTGCTTTTGCGCAGTTGAGCGACCGCGAAGACGACAAGGTGGACAATCTCTCCGGCGGTATGAAGCGCCGACTCACCATCGCTCGCGCGCTCATAAACAGACCCGAGCTTTTGATCTTGGACGAACCGACCACTGGCCTGGACCCCCAAGCTCGCCACTTGCTCTGGGAGCGCCTGTATCGACTCAAGCGCGAAGGGGTGACCTTGATCATCACCACGCACTACATGGACGAAGCCGAGCAGCTCTGCGACCGGCTGGTCGTCATGGATCAAGGCTCCATCGTGGCCCAGGGAACGCCCCGGTCCCTCATCGAAAACCACTGCACCCGTGAGGTCGTCGAACTGCGCTTTGGCGTTGACACGCACGAGGCTACTTCGAGCGTCTGTCGACCTTGGCTGAACGCGTGGAAATCCTGCCCGATCGTGTTCTGCTCTACGTCGATCAAGGAGATGAGACACTCAAAGCAGTCCACGCCAGTGGACTTACTCCTTCGAGCGCGCTCGTGCGACGTAGCTCGCTCGAAGACGTCTTCTTGCGCCTCACGGGGCGAACGCTGGTGGAGTGAAGTGGACGCTCCCATCGAACCAAATCTTGGCTGGACGTGCTGGCGCCGAAGTTGGTGGTACCACGCGACCTTCTACGCCGAGACTTGGCGCGGCTCGGTGGCGAGTTCGGTCTTATTCCCCTTCTTTTACCTCGCCGCGTTGGGCATTGGCGTCGGCCATCTGGTCTCGCAAGGTGCTGGATTGGTCCAGGGTCAGACCTACCTGCACTTCATCGCGCCCAGCCTGCTCGCCACGACCACGATGCAACTGGGCGAAAGCGAGTCAATGTGGCCCGTCTTGGCCTCGATCAAATGGTTCCGGACCTACCACGCCGCGGCCGCGACACCGCTCGACCCTAAAGACATCCTCTACGGCAAGCTCTCGTGGGTCACGACTCGAGGGTTCGCCATGTCGATTATCTACACGATCGCCATCGCCATCTTCGGCGCCACGCAGTCCTGGTGGTGCCTCGCCCTGCCCTTTCTTGGGGCGCTCATCACGTTGGCGTTCGCGGCTCCGCTGGTGGCCTACGCCGCCAAGGCCGAGAGTGACGTTTCCTTCACGACCATCTACCGCTTTGCTTTCATCCCCATGTTCTTGTTCTCCGCTACGTTCTATCCGATCTCGTCGTACCCCCCTTACCTACGACCATTCGTGCAACTCGTGCCCCTCTATCACGGCGTCGCGTTGGCGCGCGAGGCCGCCTACGGAACTGGCTCCTTCGCCGTCATCGCTACGCACCTCGCCGTTCTCGTCGCCATGGCCGTCGTGGGACTGTGGTGGGGTAAGCGCACGATGAGACGGCGATTGGTCGACTGATGCTGACGCGCATACTTCCTCAATTTGGCACGCGGCGATCCCTTCGGGTCTTTGAGCGCAATTTCGCCGTTTACCGCAAACAGTGGTACATGCTGGTATCGGGCTTTTTCGAGCCGCTGTTCTACTTGCTCAGCCTCGGCATCGGACTCAACCACCTCATCGCCCCCCTGCACGTCGATGGACGAATCGTCAGTTACGCCACCTTCGTGGCGCCCGGGATGCTCGCGACCTCCGCCATGAATGGTGCCATGATCGACACGATCTTCAATACGTTCTTTCGACTCAAGGTCTCACGCAGCTACGAGGCCGTTCTCTCGACTCCCCTCGACGTTCGCGACGTCGCCCTCGGCGAGGTCTGGTGGGCGCTGGCGCGCGCCGCCTTGTATTCGGCCTCGTTCATCATCTGCATGGCGCTCCTCGGAGACGTGGGCAGCGCCTGGGTCATCCTCTGCTGGCCCGGTGCGATACTGACGAGCTTGGCCTTCAGCTGCGTCGGCCTGGCCGCGTGCACGTACCTTCGCAACTGGCAGGACTTCGATCTCGTCGCCCTCGTGCAGCTGCCTCTCTTCTTGTTTTCCGCGACGTTCTTTCCCATTTCGATCTATCCGGGTTGGATCGCGGCCATCGTCTACTTCTCGCCGCTGTACCAGTCGGCCACGTTGCTGCGCGCACTCTCGCTAGGCCAGTTCCACTGGAGCCTGGTCGTGCCGATCATCTATCTCGGATTGATCTCATTGGGGTGTTTGCGAATCGCGGCGCGACGCTTCGAGGCGATCCTCGTTCCCTAGCCTCGCGAGTCAAGGGGGGAAGCAAAATCCCCGGGCGTTCGCCCGGGGATTTAGTACAGCACTTCGAAGAACTAGTCGTTCAAGACGTCAACGAGCTTACGGCCGCGACGAAAGCCGAACTTGACTTTGCCCTCGGCCAGCGAGAACAACGTGTCGTCCTTACCGATGCCGACGTTGCGGCCCGGATGGAACTGCGTGCCGCGCTGGCGAACGATGATGCTGCCCGCCTGCACCGCGGTGCCGTCGAAGGCCTTGACGCCCAGGCGCTGGGCGTTAGAGTCGCGGCCGTTGCGGGTGGAACCGCCACCTTTGGTCTTGGACATCGATGCTCCTTAAGCCTTCGCCGAGATCTTGGTGATCTCAACGGTCGTGTAGTGCTGGCGGTGTCCCCAGCGACGACGCTGGATGGACTTGGCCTTGTAGGTGAGGGCCCGGATCTTGGGGCCCTTCTCCTCACCGATAATGGTGCCGGTGACCAGCGCGCCCTTCAGCGCCGGTCCCGCGACGACTTGATCACCGTCGACGAGCAAAACGGGCTCAAATTCCACGGCGGTGCCCACGTCCTCGGGGCGCAGGTCAACGCGGACCATCTGGCCTTCGGTGACTCGCTCCTGGGATGTTCCTACTCGAATGACGGCGTACATAGGGTTTCAATACTAGCGCACGTGGCGACGGGCCTCGTCCCTAGAGCCCGGTTTCCAACAAGAAACCACGCCCATCGCAGACCTGGCAGATCGTCGAGACGGACTCCAAGAGACCTTCGTTGACGCGCTTGCGCGTCATTTCCACGAGGCCGAGTTCGGAGATGTCAAAGACCTGCGTGCGCGTCTTGTCGCGCGAAAGCGCTTGGCGCAGCGCCGAGGCGACCGCTTCGCGGTTCCCTCGCGACTCCATGTCGATGAAGTCGATGACGATGATTCCCCCGATGTCTCGAAGTCGCAGTTGGCGAGCGACCTCTTCGGCCGCCTCGAGGTTGTTGCGAAAAACGGTCTCCTCGAGGTTGTTCGTTCCGACGTTTTTCCCCGTGTTGACGTCAACGACCGTCAGGGCCTCGGTGCGCTCGATGATGAGCGAGCCCCCCGAGGGGAGAAAGACCTTGCGGTCCAAAGCGCGGTGGAGTTGCTCGTGCACGAAATAACGCTCGAAAAGGGGAAGCTCCTCCGTCGTTCGGTCGTAGTACTCAATGCGGTCGGCGAGCTCGGGATTGACGGCCAGCACGTACTCGCGCACCTTTTCATACAGGTCGCGGTCGTCAATCATCACCCCGCGGTAGTCGTCGTTGAGTTCCTCGCGAAGTACCCGTACCGCCAGGTCGAGGTCGCGATAGACCAGGCGGGGCTGGTTGGACTTCGCCACTTCGGCCTCGATCGCGGCCCACTTCTCAGACAGCGACGCCACGTCGCGCGAGAGATCTTCGGCGCTCACCCCTTCGGCGGCGGTGCGAATGATGATTCCGTGGCGATCGGGTTTAATCTCGTCAATGATCTTGCGCAAGCGGCGACGCTCGCCGTCGGCGAGGCGTTTGGAGATCCCAATCGTTGCGGAGTTCGGCACCAAGACGGCGAATCGACCCGGCAGCGAGACCTCCTGAGTCAAACGCGCACCCTTGGCCCCAATGGCGTTCTTGGTCACCTGGCAGACCACGGTCTGGCCGGCGCGGATCATCTCCTCGATCCTCTTGTTGTTCGAGGACTGCTCGACTTCGTCGCTGTCAAAGGTGACGTCGCCGCGATAGAGAACAGCGTTCTTGGGGATGCCGATGTCCACGAAGGCCAGCTCCATACCGGGGAGCACGTTTTGAATGCGTCCGACGTAGATGTTGCCGTCTATCTGATTGGTTTCGTCGGCCTGCTTCGCGACGATGTATTCGACCATCGTGCGGCCCTCGAGGGTCGCGATGTGCGTGGCGGCGGCGGTGGAGTGCACGCACATCAAATAGCGCCCCTGGGCGCGCGTACGGCGTTCGCCCCCGCGACGTCGCTTGCCGCGACCACGAGCATTCGCGTCGTCGCTTTGCATCTCGGGCGCGGACGCCTCGACGGGCGCGTCCGTCGGGCGACGCGCGGTGTTGGCCTGGCGCACGTTGGACTGGCTCTGGCCCTGGTTCTGGCCCCCCGACGAGCGGTTGCCTTGACCTCGTCCGCGTCCACCACGGCGTCGGCGATTGCCGCTTGACGTGTTGGGCGCGCTCGAGCCGTTGGCACTGGCATTGCCGCTGGTCCCAGCGCCCGCCGGAGCGGGTCGAGTATCACCAATTCGCGGCGCGGGCCGCGTGTCGCCGACCTGGGGGCTAGGTGAGGATAGGGGTGTAGAAGGTGTAGTTTCGTCGCTCACGACGGAGACTCCTTGCGTTCTTAAGTGGTGGCAGCGCCACTTCACTGAGTGGGTTCGCGCGCGCCCGAAGGCGCGCGCCGGGGTTGGTAAAGAGAGAAAGTGCGAGCGGCGTGAGGACGACGAGGGATAGCCAAGAAACAGTCATTTGTAGCCCGGTCGTATGAAACACTTCAGTCCTCAATGCGGTGCGCGGCTGCCAATACGGCGTCGCGGCGACGTTCGCTTCGCGCCTAGGCACACCGTGCGCCCAGACACCCAACCCGAACAGACTACCCCAGGACCCCCCTAACCACGCCCCTTCACCGTCGAAGTCGTCGACTTTTGGCTGCCGGTGCTCGTTTTGGAGTTCTTCGTCACCGCCGTCGTCAACAGGTTCTTGAAGGAAACAGGCTTAATGGGGTGAGCGACGAGGTAGTTGAAGGCCTCAGCCACGACCGGCGCGGCGGCGTCGGCGCCGTACCCGCCCTGGGCGATCACGCAAATGACAACGTACTTGGGGTGCGTCGTGGGACCAAAGCCCACGAAGAGCGAGTTGGGCTCTTGACCGTGCTGATTGCTCGCCGTACCCGTCTTGCCGGCGACGGGAAAATTCGTCAACGAGAAATTCGCGACGGTGTGAAAGGTGTAGTACCCCGTACCTCGAGGGCTGCTCACGACGCCTTCGAGCCCCTGCAAGATGGGATTTCGGATGCTGGGCGGTAGGTTCACGTGACCGAGCACGCGGGGTTGGTAGCGAATGACGACCTTGCCGTGAGCGTTGACGACCGCGGCCGCGACCTCGGGCTCGTAGAGCGTGCCTCCGTTGGCGAAGGTCGCGTACGCGTTGGCCAGGGCGATCGGCGTGATCGCCGTGGTCCCCTGGCCGAAGGCCATCTCAATGTTGTCGCCCGTGTACCACGCGACGTTGGGGAATGCCCGGGGGGCGGCCGCGTGGAGCGCTTGACGAACTTGGGGAGAGTCGACGCGTCCAACGGCTTCATTGGGCAAGTCAATGTTGGTGTACTGGTCGAGTCCGTACTTGGTGGCGACGTTCTGTATGGGCGTCTCGCCGTAGTGGCTCTGCTGAGACCAAAATAGATACCCGAGGTTATAAAAGTAGTAGTCCGACGAAACCGTGATGGCGAGGGGAAGGTCCACTGGTCCCGCGGCCGAGTTGTCGTCGTCGTGAAAGACGCAGCCGTGGCCGCCTTGAAGACAGCCGGGAACCTTGAACGTGCCGGTGTCGTCGATGACCTTGTAGGCCGGGAAGAGGCCCGTCTGTAACGAGGCCGTCGCGGTGATCAGCTTAAAGGTGGAGCCCGGTGTGTACAGGCCCTGGATGGCGTAGTTGTTGAAGGCACCCTCCTTGAGCAACTGCTGGAAGGTGGCGTTTGAGAGGCCGTTCACGAAGGAGTTCAAGTTGAACGATGGATAGCTCGACATCGCCAACACGTCACCATTATTCGGATCCAGGACGACCGCGGCGCCGTTGAGCGCGGCCGGACGCTTGCCCGACACCGGGTCCACCGATTTCCTGACGGCCAAGATGTCACTAGCCAGGTAACCGTCGAGTGCGCGCTGGAGGCCCTCGTCGATGTTCAAGACCACGGTGTCGCCGACCTGGGGCTGGGTCGTGTGAATGGCACCCAAAATGGCGTTGTTGGCGCTCACTTCCAAGGTGCTGGTTCCGTCTTTTCCCCGCAGAAAGTGCTCGTAGAACGACTCGATGCCGGTTTTTCCGATGATGGAGTCGGTCTGGTAACCCTGGTTTGGATTCGCGGCGATCTCGGCGCCGGTGATGGGCCCCACGTAACCCAGTACCTGCGCGGCGACGTTACCCCCATTGGGGTACGAACGCCGCGAAACGTCCAGTACTGACACGCCGGGGAACTCAATGGGGTGCAGCTTGATGAACTCCACCACGTTCGGCGGAGCGTTCGCCATGATCGGCGCCGGCTGGTAGGGGTCGTACTGCACGTTGTTCAAATCGGCATTGATCTGCGCGACGCTCAGGCCCGTCAGCGACGCGAGCGCACCCTTTATCGTCGGATGCAACGACGCCTCGGCCCGCGAAAGTCGAATCTCGGTGGTGGTGATATTGGCCACGAGCGGGTGTCCGGTGCGGTCGGCGATGACGCCGCGCGTTGCGGGAATCGTGCTGACGCGATAGGAGTTGGACTGCTCCGCCGCGACCGAGGACTGGTAGTCGAGGATCTGCAAGAAGAAGAGGCGCACGACGAGCAAAATGAAGAGTACGAGGAAGAAACCACCGATGACGAGCCATCGCCGCTCGGGGCTCGAGCGCACCTCGTCGGGTGACGCCACGAGGTCACGGATGCCTACGGGCTTTGGCTCGTTGATCGTGCGGCCCCGACCTCGAAACGGGTGGAGCGAGACCCAAGGGCGCCAGAGACGCGAGAACCACGAACCAGTCGGTCGGTCTCGCCACGAACCCTTCATCGACGCGACCGCCCCATTCCCGACGACCAACGCGCGAGTCGCGTGACGGGTCGCGCCAAGACCATGAACGCCAACGCGTTCACCATCATCATCGGCGCCACGCTGTTTCGCCAGAGCGAAAAATCCAGCGCGAAAGCGCCCGCCGCCACGAACAGCGCGGGCGCGAACAAGCCGCCGACGCCGGCGAGCACCGGAGTAACCCACCACGCCGCGGAGTCCAAGTCGCCGACACCCTCCTTGCCAAGTCGCGACGCGCCGTAGGCCAGCGTCAACGCCACCAAAGCGCTCAGACCAAAGGGCGTGACCGAGTGCGTGTCAAAGAAGACGCCCGCCACCAACGCGCTCCACAGCCCAAGCCCCGTTCTGCCCACCAAGCCCAGGCACAAGGGCCACAGCCACACGATCATGACCACCACGCCCGCGAATCGCAGCGACGAGAAGACCGAGAGTTGCAGCGCCACGAGGAAGAGCGTCACGATCGTGACTGGCACGACGCTACGAGTCACGCCGCGGGCTCCCACAACACGACGTCCACGTAAGCGAGGTGGCGAATGTCGGCCGCCGGCTGGAGGGTCAAGTCATACGTCGCAGCGCCGGGTGTGAGCGTGACTGTTTTCACGAAAGCGACCGGCAGGCCTGGTGGGTAGAGTCCCCCGCTCAGGCCATCCGTTGAGAGTCTGGTGCCCGGAGTAATGGCCGCGGAGAACGGAACGGACCTCGCCGAAAGTCCGTGATTGACGCCATTGCCCCCGACAATGAGGTCACTCGTTCCCTTCGCGAACGTCACTCCTACTTGGGAGTGCGTGTCGGAGATGAGCTGCACCGTCGCGCCGTGGGGTGTCGTATCGATGACGTGACCGACCAGTCCGCCATTCGCCACGACCGGCATCCCCGCCATGACACCGTCGTCACGACCCTTGGAGATGTCAATGGTCGCCGCAAAGTTCGTCGGGGAGATCGCGCTCACTTGGGCGGTCACCGTAGCGAGCGCCCCGACGAAGGGTACGTGCAGATTGGTCGTGAGTTGCATCATCTGACGCTCGAAAGCCCACGCTTCGTTCGCCCGTAGTTCCGCTCGACCGAGCTGGTAGCGAAGCTTCTGATTTTGGGCGACGACGTCGCTGTAGTTAATGGCACCCGCCAAGGTGTGCCCGATAGGACGCGCCACGGCGTTGATCACGAAACTAAAGGGCGCGACCACGAGGTTCGCTGCGCTTCGCAGTCCCGACAACACACCGCCCGTGAGGTACAGCAAAATGACGACGGTCAGCGCAAGGACGCTCGTCGTCCAGGCCCGCCGGCGCGAGCGCTCGCTGACCACGGTTCTATCGCGAAGGGCTGGTCTTCAGCATCCGAGCGAAGACGTCGAGTTCCTCGAGGCACATGCCGCTGCCGAGCGCAACGCAGTTCAGTGGATCGTTGGCGATAATGATGGGCATATTGGTCTCGTACTCGAGCCGAGCGGCCAAACCGGCCAATAAGGCGCCTCCGCCGGTCAGCACGATTCCCTGCTCCATCAGGTCCGAGGACAACTCGGGCGGCGTACGGTCCAGGGTGACCTTCACGGCGTCCACGATGGCCTGCACGGGCTCTTCAATGGCTTGGCGAATCTGCTCGGTCGAGATGACCACCGTCTTGGGCAGTCCGGTCACGAGGTCGCGGCCACGAATTTCGGCGCGCAACTCCTCTTCGAGGGGAAAGGCCGAACCGAGTTGAATCTTGATCTCCTCGGCGGTGCGTTCACCGAGCGCCAACTGGAACTCCTTTTTTACGAAGGCGACCAACGCTTCATCAAGTTCGTCGCCGCCGACACGAATCGACTGACTCGTCACGATGCCGCCGAGCGAGATCACCGCAACCTCTGTCGTGCCTCCGCCAATATCGACGACCATGTTGCCAGTGGGCTCGTGAATGGGCAGACCCGCACCAATGGCGGCGGCCATCGGCTCTTCGATGATGTACGCCTTGCGCGCACCCGCGAACTCAGCGGCCTCCATGACCGCACGCTGTTCGACACCCGTGATACCCGAAGGAACGCAGATCACCATGCGCGGTTTCGCGAAGCGGCGCTGATGAACCCGGTGAATGAAGTAGCGAAGCATCTTTTCGCAGATCTCGAAGTCCGCGATGACGCCGTCCTTCAGCGGGCGAATCGCTTGAATGTTGCTCGGCGTACGACCAATCATGCGCTTGGCTTCGGCGCCGACGGCCAGTGGCTTGCCGTCTTTCACGTCAACGGCGACCACTGAGGGTTCGTTCAAAATGATGCCGCGCCCGCGAACGTACACGAGAGTATTAGCGGTGCCGAGGTCGACCGCCATGTCACGGCCCAAGAGAGAAAAGCGACTATCAACCATGAGTTTCCTTTAGTACGCTGGCGCCGACGTCACCGCGTTCACCCTAAGGCTAGGCCATGATCGCGGCCATGACCAACAAACGCCTTTAGCCCAGGTGGGGAAAGAAGAGCGCGATTTCACGAGCGGCCGATTCAGGCGAGTCCGAACCGTGAACCAGGTTCTCACGCACCTCGATCGAAAGGTCACCACGGATAGTTCCGGGAGCCGCCTCCTTTGGATTCGTCGCCCCAATGGTGGTTCGAACGACTCGCCACGTGTCTTCGCCTCCTTCGAGCACACCAACGAGAACCGGGCCCGAGGTGAGGAAATCGACGAGCGGATCGAAGAAGGGCTTGCCGTCGTGCTCGGCGTAGTGGTTTCTCACGGTGGCCTCATCGAGTGTGCGTATCTCAGCGGCCACGAGCCGCAGCCCGCGTCGCTCAAAGCGCGTGAGAATTTCACCCATCAGTCCGCGACGAACGCCGTCGGGCTTCACGATGATGAGCGTTCTGTCCACGGCGAGTCAGCCTACTTCGCTTCAGGGAGATGACGTGAAGCAACGTGCAGCACTTCGCCACGTACTTCGGCCACCAGATACAAGCTCCCAGCGACGACGATCAAATCATCGTCGCTGGAACGTTCGCGCGCGTGCGCCAGAGCCACCACGCCGCTGGGGTGCTCGTAGGCCGTGGCCCCTTGGCGACGGATGGCTTCAACGACTTCGCTAACGGGCATCGCTCGCGGCGAATGCGGCGCGCAGCAGTGGAACTCCGTGAACCCCGCTCCGAGAAGGGGCGCGATCATGTCGTCGAGGTCGCGACCTTTCAGCATTCCCAACACGCATCGACGCTGCCCACGAATATCGAACGCTCCGTCCAACGTCGCCACCAGCGCGCGAACCCCGGCGGGATTGTGGGCGCCGTCCACGACGATGGTGGGGTTTCTCGAAATGATCTCCATTCGCCCAGGCATTCGCGCGTGCGCCAGCGTCGACGTGACCACTTCAGCGCCTAACGCCCGTCCGAGAAAGGCCTCCGCCGCGACGACCGCCGTGGCAGCGTTCATGCCCTGATGGATGCCGTGTAGTGAGACCAGCACGTCTTCGTAGCGCTCGTAGGGCGTGCGAACGGTGATGACCCTCCCTCCGAGAGCCAAGTCGTTTCGCTCAAGCTCGAATTGACTCTCGAGCAGCCACAAATCCGTGCCGAGTTCATTCGCGCGCCCTTGGGCGATTTCCACCACGACGGCGTTGGTCGTCGCCACGATGGCGACGCCCTCCGGTCGAAAGATGCCGACCTTGTCCGCGGCGATGGCGCCAATGGTCGAGCCCAGGACCGCCGTGTGATCAAGGTCAACGTTCGTAAGAATCGACACGTCGGCGTCGATGACGTTGGTGGAATCCCAGGTGCCCCCCATGCCCACTTCGATGACGGCGACGTCGACGCCTTCGTCGGAAAAGTGCAAAAACGCCGCGACGGTCAATAGTTCAAAGCGCGTCAGGACGATGCCGCTGACCTGTTCGGCGTCGGAGAGGCGTTCGAGGAGTCCCACGAGAGCTTCGTCGTCCAATGGATCGCCGTTGACGGCGATACGCTCATTCACCGCGTGCAGGTCGGGGCTAGTAAAGGTCCCCACGCGCAGACCAGTGGCGTGAAGGAGTGCGCTGGTAAGGGTCGACGTCGTCCCTTTGCCGTTGGTGCCCGTAACGTGGATGCTCGGGTAATCACGGTGAGGATCAGCGAACAGTGCCAGCGTGTCAGCGATGGGGGCCAGGGTCGGAGGCGCTTGGCGATTCGGTGCCACTCGCTCGAAGTCAACGTGGCTTTCGAGCCAGTCCAGGGCCCCCTCGTACGACGTAAATCGCACGACTTAACTCGCGCGACGGGTTCTCGTCGTTTTTCTCATCTCGTACGCCGGTGCCGCGTTGGTGCGAACCGCTTCAGCGTTCACCACGCAGCGAACGACGTCACTGCGGCCGGGAACGTCGTACATCGGTTCAAGCAATACGTGTTCGAGAATCGAACGAAGACCACGCGCGCCGGTACCACGCTCGAGCGCGAGATCGGCGATCGCCACGAGAGCGTCATCCTCAATCACCAATTCGACACCGTCCATCGCGAGCACCTGTTGGAACTGCTTCACGAGCGAGTTCTTCGGTTCGGTTAACACGCTGATCAGCATTTCACGGTCCAGTTGACGTACGGCACCAATGATGGGGAGCCTTCCGATGAACTCAGGGATCAATCCGAACTTGACGAGGTCTTCTGGCAACACATGGCGAAACAGCTCCAGGTCACCCGTACGTCGCGACGCCACGGGCTGATTGAAGCCCATTGACTTTTTGCCGAGTCGACGCTCGATGATCTCTTCAAGACCCGCGAAGGCCCCACCACAAATGAACAAGATGTTCGAAGTGTCGATGGTAATGAACTCCTGGTGCGGATGCTTGCGTCCACCCTGGGGCGGCACGCTCGCCACGGTCCCTTCAAGAATCTTGAGTAGCGCCTGTTGCACGCCTTCGCCTGACACGTCACGCGTGATCGAGGGATTCTCGGCCTTGCGGGCGATCTTGTCGATCTCATCGATGTAGATAATGCCGCGCTCGGCTCGCTTGACGTCGAAGTCGGCGGCTGAGAGCAGCTTCAAGAGAATATTCTCCACGTCCTCACCGACGTATCCCGCTTCAGTGAGAGCCGTCGCGTCCGCAATGGCGAAGGGCACGTTCAACATGCGCGCGAGCGTCTGAGCGAGGAACGTCTTGCCACAGCCCGTCGGACCCAGCAGCAAGACGTTGGACTTGGCGACTTCGACGTCGTCGTCGTGCAACGGACCCGTCTGAATCCGCTTGTAGTGGTTGTAAACGGCGACGGAGAGTATCTTCTTCGCCTCGATCTGACCGATCACGAACTCGTCGAGAAACGCGGAAACTTCGCGCGGGGTGGGGAGTTCGTCGAGCACGAACTCGGGACGGTCGCCAAACTCGTCGGCGATGATGTCGTTGCAGAGATCAATGCATTCGTCGCAGATATAGACGCTGGGGCCCGCGATGAGCTTCTTGACCTGCTTTTGACCCTTCGCACAGAAACTGCACTTGATTAGGTCGCTGCCCTCACCAAATTTTGCCACGGATTCCCTCCGACACGAGCGGACCAGACCATCCTAGGAGGAGCGCCACTTGAAATAAGGTACCTACACGCGAGCGCTGATTACCTCGTCGATGAGGCCATATTCCACGGCTTCCGCCGCGCTGATGATGAAGTCACGGTCGGTGTCTTTGGTGATGCGCTCGACCGACTGCCCGGTGTCGGCGGCGAGCATCGAGTTCAGCATGTCCTTCATGCGCAAAATCTCACGGGCCTGAATCTCGATGTCCGAGGCCTGGCCCCCGACGCCGCCCCACGGCTGGTGCAACAAAACGCGGGCGTGCGGTAGCGCGTAGCGTTTGCCCTTCGCGCCCGCGCCCAACAACACGGCCGCGGCCGAGGCGGCCTGGCCGAAGCAGAAGGTGGAAACAGCGGGCTTGATGTACTTCATCGTGTCGTAGATCGCGAGCAGTCCGGTGATGTCGCCGCCGGGCGAGTTGATGTAGAGATTGATGTCCTTATCCGGGTCCTCAGATTCAAGGAAGAGCATTTGGGCGCAGATCAGGTTCGAGACGGCGTCGTCGATGGGCGTTCCCAAGAAGATGATGCGCTCGCGCAGGAGTCGGCTGTAGAGGTCGTAGGCGCGCTCGCCGCGATTGGACGACTCCACGACCGTTGGGACAAGGTAGTTCTGAGCTCGAAAGTTGTCGTTCACGCCACCACCTTAGGCGTCTAGATCGTCGGACTGATCCCTGTCCAACAGGGTCCGGTCGATCTCGATTCCCTGGGGGTCAACGTACGTGACGTTGGCCATCAACCAGCGCGACGCCTTCATTTTGGCGACCTCGGAACGAAAGGTGATCGCTCGGCCGGTGTCGCGCAGGTTCGCTCGAAGGATGTCCGCGGTCACGCTCATTGCCTGCGCGGTGGTTTCGAGTTCGTCTTCAATCTCTTCGTCGGTCGGCTCAAGATTCTCTTCGCGCACCAGTGCGCGAAGTGCGAGGTCGACACGCACCGCGCGCGCCGCGTCAGCGCGCAGCGTCTCGAGCAACTGCCCTGGAGTTTGATTCGTCACTTGCATGAAGGTCTCGAGCGTGAGCTTCTGCTGCTCGAGTCGGTGGCCGAGATCGTGGAGTCGCTCATTCGTCTCATCATCGACCAATAGCGGGGGAAGCTCCACGTCGCCCAACAAGTCGCTCAACGCGGTGAGTGCCGCGTCACGCTGAGACATTTGAGCTTCGACCACTCGCATGCGACGCATCTGATCGACGATGGCGTCACGCATTTCGTCAGCGCTCTGCCACTCGGTGTTCTCCTGCACCCATTCATCATTGAGTTCGGGCAGTTCACGCTCTTGGACCTTCTTCAGCGTCAACTGGTACGTCGCGACGACGCCCCCGCCGGCACTCCCGTTCAGTTTGAGTTCCTCACCGGCGCGCATGCCGACGATGAGTTCGTCGACGCCATCGGTGATGACGCCCGACCCGACGGTGTACATGTAGTCACTCATGTCGAGCGGCTCGACGTCGGTCGCGACCTGTTCGACGTGGGCGTCCATCGTCACGAGGTCGCCGGTCACGATCGGACGGTCCACGTCCACGAGGATGGCGTCCGTCTCACGGAATCGGTCGATTTGCGCGTTGACCTCGTCATCGCTGACCGCCGGAGAGGGTATCGTCACGCGCAACTCGCGGTGACCACTCAGGCCCACCTCGGGCCGAACTTCGACCTCGGCGTCAAAGATTAACGGGCCATCCTCCTCACCGCTCGCGACCGTGATGTTGGGCTGGGCAATTGGGTCGATCAAGGTGTCGGCCACCGCGTGTGCGTAGAAATCCGGAAGAGCGTCGCGAATCGCTTCGGCGCGTAAGGCGCCCGGCCCCCCTAAGTGGGCGATGAGCACGTTCTTGGGGACTTTTCCCTTACGAAAGCCCTTGATCGAGACCTGCTTCGCGAGTTTGACCGCCGCCGCCTCAATCGCGGAATCCATCTCGCCCTCGTCGACCTCGACCGTCAGCTTGACTTTGTTGTTATCGACGATCGTTGAAGTGGCGCGCATAGGGAAATAAAGCCTATCGGCTCTAACGCGAGCCCTAAATCATGATGCAAAGTGCCTCGGCGAAGACTTGAGCGACACTGACGTTTCCGCGCACCTGCGTCGCCGACGCCGCCAAAAAGGCATCCGCGCTGATGCGCCCCGCCGCTCGCCTCCAGAAAAGGGCGACGGGCGTCGTGATCTCGAGGTTGGCCTCGGGGCCGTCGGGCCCCCCGATCGAGGCGCGACCCTCCGTGACCTCAATGACGGTGGAACGCGCCAAGCGACCGCTCAGATTGAGGCGCAGGACGAGCCCTTGGGGCGCGTTCATCTTTTTGCCGATGACGTAGTGCAGCGCCGCCTCGAAGCGATTGATCACGATCTCTTCGCCGGCGCCGTGATCGTCGGCCGGCTCGAGCAGAGCATCTCGGATGTCTTGAAGATGGATCCAACTGTCAAGAACGCGCGTCTCCATGAAGCGGTGATACGGGCGCTCACCCTCGGGGCTCCAGCCGACCCGCTCCCACGATTCGTCGTCGAGTGAACGTAGTCGAGTGAGCGACTCATCGGCCGTTCGACGAAAGAGGGCGAGCACTTCGGGTCCCGAGAGCGCACGATACGTTTCGACGAAGGCTTCGTTTAGTTCGCCGACGGGATTTCGAACGTAGTCGGGCCATAGTGCTGTATGCGGGGGCGGGGCGTCGCCGCGCAAGAGGAGTTCAAATCCGACGAGGTGACTGATGACGTCTTGCACGTTCCAGCCCGGACAGCTCGTCAATCGCTGGTAGGCCGCGTCCGGTTGGGGCCGCATCAGTCGCTCGAGGGACGACCACGTCTCGTCGAGCGCGTCGATTATCCATTCGTACGCCACGAGTCACCTCCTCGCTGGAGCCTAGGCATCCCAGGCTGCCTTCGGGGTGTGCCAGCATGGATACCTCGGGAAGTAGCGCAGCTTGGTTAGCGCGCCTGGTTTGGGACCAGGAGGCCGCGGGTTCGAATCCCGCCTTCCCGACTCGGTCGATTCAACTGAGTTGAAATATCTCGTGCAACGCGTCGAGGAGAGCGGCGGATTGAAACGGCTTTTGCAGGAATATTGGGCTCATCGGATTCTGATGGGGTCACCTTCATTGGACGACGATCGAGCCGAGCACTCGCCAGTTCGGTTTTCCAGCATAGAGCAGGGCTCTGATCCGGTAGTTCTCGAAGTTGCGAAAGCCAAAACCCACTCGTTTGATGCGCTTGATGAGATTGTTGAGCGCTTCGGTCGGTGCGTTGGTGATTCGTGCCAGATGATAATTGCAGATCTTGTCGAACCACTCTTTCAGCGTTCGTCCGAGCTTTCTGATCTCGGGTGGCATGGCTTTCTTCAGGCAATGGGTCTGTAAGTCTTCGAGCATCGCTCGAGCCTCCTCGGGATCCTCGCACCGATAGAAATCGCGTAGCCGTTCCTTCACCCGATAGGCGAGCGCCACTTCGGCGTGCGGGTCGCCCAGGGCCAGGAGCGAGGTGAGCCGCGTGGCCTGCTCCTCGCTGAGTTTCTCTTCGCCCACGAGCAGGGCTCGTCGCACCCGGTAGAGCGGATCGTCTCTTCGACCCCGGTGGCCCAACTGTTCGTTCTGGACTCTTCGTCGAACACTGTCCAGGCACCGATTCGCCAGGGAGATCACGTGAAAGCGGTCAACGACCTGCGCCGCTCTGGGGAGCATCACGGTGTAGACAGCGGCGTAGGTCGTGGACATGTCCAGCGCCCCGTAGGTGATGCGATGGCGCCAGGCTTCGGGTTGTTCGCCAATGAAACCGGCCACGTCCACGTAGCTGCGCGTGGGCAGAATATCGATGATCTGGTGGTTGCCCACGTCCGAGACGGTCGTCGCGTAACTGGTGTGATGACCACCGAGTCGCACGAAGCTGGTCTCATCGAGGCCGAGGGCGGTGGTTTGATTGAGGCGCTTCTTGTCCGCCTCGAGCAGCGCGGTGCCGTAGGTCGTGACGGCGTCGTTCACGGTGTGCCAGTCACAGGAAAGTTCCCCCGCGACTTCCTTCACGGTGCGACCCGTGCCCACTTGCATCGTGGCCCACTTGGCGGCTCTCGTGGTGAGCAGGCAGTGCGTGGCGGCGATGCGGTGATCACTGAGCACCCAGCTCTTCATCGAGCAGGCGTCGTTGTCACAGCGCATTCGGTGCTTCTTCCAGGTCAGTCGAATGGGCGCGCCGTAGACGGGCAGGTCGACGTAGGTCACGAGCGGTCGGTCCTTCACGAGGGCGCGACTCGAGCAGCGTTGACAGCGCACCTCGCTCACCACCTGTTCGATGCAGAGCGAGACCTCGGGGCCCCGGCGTTCGTAGGCGAGCACCCGCACGTCTTTCAAGCCCACTAGGGCTTCCAAGATTTCGGTAGGGTCAGTCAGGACGAAGGTGCTTCGAGTTTTTTGGGTCACACCTAAAGCCTGAAGCACCTTCGTCTTCTAAAGAGTGACCCTCAGGGCGTCGTCACCCCACTGAAATCCGATGAGCCTGATTTTTCTCGGAAGTTGAATGGTTGCTAGCACTTTCAAGTGACCACGAGTAACCACCATTGTCCGCGGTTGACCACTGTGACGTGCCAATAGGTGCCCAAAGCGGAGTTGCAAAACGTTCGGAGGAGGCCGTCCAGACGAGTTGGAAAACGAGCGTCGGCCACGATACTGGCGTGACAACACATTCAGGCTGTGGGCGTATCGTCGATTGGCTTGGCGAATTTGCTGAGCGCGTTGGCGATGGCCCGGTCACGGTCTTGCTGAATCGAGCATCTGCTCACTTCACCCCGAAGATTCACACACCTTCAGTCCAACTTTCGTGCCACTTGCCGAGTGTGACGGAAAGAAGGTGCCGATAAGTCCCTCAAAGGGGCACGAGCGAGCGTTGAGCGCTACCTGACGACCATGAGTTTTGACAATGAGTTGACCAGGGCACTCGTCCGCCGAGGCGGACCAGAAGGCTTTTCCGCCATTAGACGGCGCGACCGAGATCCTGAACAGAGTGGAATCTTCCATGCACATTCCACCCGGCGAGCTTCGAAGCGCCACGATGGCGTTGTGGAGTTTCTTTACCTGATTTGCGTTCAATTCAACCTTGACCGGACCACTTGAGGAATTCATGAGTGAGATCTTGTCGTACCCGGTCAGGGTAACGACACCGGCCGTTGGAAGCAGTACCACGGGCACAGGCGCCCACACGACGGCGATGTCAATTCTCAATTCCTGTTGACTCTTGGTCAGTGCTTCTGCGCTGTAGGTGACCGCACAGTACGCCGCGTGTCGATCCGTGCACAGATTGAGCGCGTAGACACTTGCCGACGTGTGATAGCCGCCATCGAACGTCGAGCCGGTTCCTTGCCAGTCACTCTTTGGGAAATGTTTCTCGGCGAAGCCGTTGACGTCAATTGAAGTCGGCACACGGTAGTAACGAGTGGCGTCTATGACGTTGGCGTACCCGGGGCTTCCCGTTACCGGGTGCAGCGGTCTCATCGGTGCGCTGAGTCGAGTCACCCCCGACGGTATGGGAATTTTGGAGAACAGTGCGACCGCGTAGGCCCGCCCGGCCGTTTGGTGGAAGGACGTGGCCGATGCGCTGACGGGCGCCACTGACAGGAGTGCCATCGCCACTACGACTGCGACAACTCTTGATCCTGAGCCAGTCGGACCAGGCTGCCCTTTCCATCGACGCGTTATTTTGCCCATCACAGCAGTATGTCTGGACAGTTCCATTCTTTACATAACCGAGTGCTTACAGTCCATCGGCCAATATCCAATACCAATGCTTCCCGCCAATCAGCCATAAATGAGTAGTGGCATTTGATGCGTGGGGTCTCCGACACGGGCAACGGCCACCCGGGTTGAGGCCGCTGCGCGGTGGCATTCTTAACGGGTCTCTGATACATCCAATTGAATTACGAATCAGCCCCTCTAGGAACCAAGGAGAAACGCGAAACTCGTCGCCCATCCAAGTGGATTCTCGGAAAGCGGTCACGAGTAGACGAGGCTCGAATTGTCGTTTAGTGCTCTGGTGGAGTCGAGCCCTTGACGATAGGCGTCAGGCCAAACTCAAAGCCCGCGAAGCAGGAGTTGATGGGTCCACCAAAGCCATCAGACCCCTTGCGGAAAACGACGACTATCTTGCGCGCAGGGGCGACCCGAGGAAGCTGAACAGTAATGGAGCTCATCAGACAGTCTCGACCTTGTCCATACTGCTGGTCGAGTGCGTCGACATACGAGATACCAAACGAGGCAGTTCGTTTGGGGGCCACGACGATGGTCCTCACGGGAGCAGCAACGTAGATCTGTGAGCGCGACCTGTGTACGAAAGTCACGGGACGGGGACTGGCCACCTCGGTGTGGGCGACCACAACCGGGTACCCAGCTATTGAGCACGCTTCCGACCCATTATTAGTTATCACGATCGGGGTGCCTTCGTTTCCCGCAGCTGCCTGAGAGAAGCCCAGACTCAGCGAAAGAACGCTTGACGAACATGTCGGCACCGTCGCCGCTCCGGCGTTCGACGATCCCGCGAGCAAGCCCACGGACGAAAATGAGAGCGCGACCGCGCCCGTGAGTGTCGCCAACGTACGAATGCCTCTCGATGAATGACTCAATTCAAACCTCCAACGACCTATCCCTACAGTAGGTCTGCTTACTAGGGGGTCAGTCGCCATTCGAAGATTGTTAATGTCGGCTCCCCACGATGTAGATGTTCGACCTGTGTCCGCGTTGCTCCAGCTCCGCGACGAGTTCTTGCAATGCCGCTTCGGCCCTTTCTCGAGTGAGCATTACGCGCGCGACAATTCGTCTTCAAGAATCAAGACACCGTGTCGACGAAATATTGGGGGTGTCTCTCGATTGGCCTCCCCGTGGAGGGATTCGACGTCCGTGAGGTACCACTTCTCGACGGATCGAGTGGTCTCATAGACCCATGGTGGCGTGGGGGCAGCGTTGCTGACACAAGCGTTCTCCACGATGGCCGCGATCAAGGCGTCGTAGCGAGAGTCGCCCGTCAGGGGCGGAGAGTCTCTGGAGAGTTGCTCCAGGCGATAGGGCGTGACTGCATTCAGGTCGTCGATCAGTTCGAGACAGATTCGAAAAGCGACCTCCTCGTTGTTATCTCGAAGCGCCTCAGCGGCTTGTCTCGAACTCTCGGCCGCACTGACTCGAGCGTCGTTCCAACGGCCGTTGATGGTAGCGGGGATGATTTCAACTGAGAGTTTCGATCCGCTCGCTTCAACGAGGCGTTCCAACGTTGAAAGGCGAGGTTCTTTAATTCCCAGTTCGTAATTTGAAAGAGTCGCCGACGACGTGCCGGCGCGCTCCGCGAGAGCACGCAGGGTGAATCCATTCTCCTTACGAATTTTGAGGATTACGGTACTGGCTGTCGTCATATTGCTATCTTAACAGATAGCAGAGCGGCTCTGACGCCATGCGAAGCAGACCGTAGCGGCGCCGACAGATCCTCCTTGAATTCATGATTATACTTCGAATAACCCCTTATACGGGGGTTTATGGAGTATTTAGCCCAAAGCAATACTTCAAACTACCCTGCATAAGGGCTATAATGCAGTAATGCCTCGTCTCTCCGTTCTTCCCCGTCTCCAAGAGTTGACCGAGGACCAATGGGGTCTCGTCACGCGGAGACAAATGGACGCTCGCGGCATCGGTCCGACGACTTTGGAGCGACTCGCAGCGCCCGGCGGAGTCCTTGATCGGGTGGCCACTGGCGTCTACCGCGTGGCATTCGCTCCCGCGCCAGATCACCTCGAACTCCGGGCAGCATGGCTACAGCTCGCGCCCGCGTCGGCCGCCTGGGATCGAAAGGCCGAACAAGGAGTCGTCTCACACCGATCGGCCGCATCAATGTACGGTCTCGGTCATCTACCAGCGGACCGCCATGATTTCACAATGAACAAACGAAGACAGTCGCGCAGACCTGACGTCCGCATTCACGTCCGCAAGCTAGACCGTGAAGAATGGGTCAACCTTCGAGGACTGCTGGTGACGAGGCCGTCCAGAATCGCCTCCGATCTACTTTGGGATCACGAGGACCCTGAGGCGGTTGCTCAGATCGTTTCCGACTCGATCCGTCTGGCGCTCGACGACCCAGGGAACTTTGCCGATCAGTTGGCGCCGCACGCCGCCAAGTTCGGACTGCGAAGATTGGATGGGCTCGGGCTCCTTCGATGGCTCCTGGATCTTACGAACGATCCTGACGTGGGGCGATGGATGTCTGAAGCACGAGCCCACGATGACCGTGCAAGAGAGGACGGGTCGACGTCGTGAGCGGTGGCGACCGATACTTGACGCCAGCCGCGTTTCGCCGTGCCCTTACCGACATGCTGAACGATGCAGCGAAAACGTCGCCATGGTCCGTTCAGCAACTTCAACGGCAGGTTGCCTATGACCGGCTGCTCGAACGCCTTTATTTGGTCGACGATGGCTGGATCGTCAAGGGCGCCACCGCTCTGCTCGCTCGAGATCTCGGCGTGCGTGGAAGTCTCGACGTCGACCTCTACCGGGCCGTAGCCCAGGAGATTGCCGACGCCGACGTTCGAACGGCCGCCGCTATCGACGTTGGCGACTGGTTTCTCTTCGAAATTGGTCCCACCCATCCGATAGGAAACAACAGCGTCCGCCTACCAGTGAACGCCGTCATCGGTGCAACAACGTGGGCCGCGTTTCACATTGACCTCTCCGGCACTGACCTCCAGATGACAGGGCAACCAGAAGACGTCCCACCCATAGCTCGCGCACTCATTCCTGAGGTCCAACAACGAGGGTATCGGGCATATCCGCTCGCGGACCATGTCGCAGACAAGGTGGCAGCCACGTACGAGCGATACGGCGAAATGGGGAATCCCTCCACACGGTATCGAGACCTCGTCGATCTCGTGGCAATCGTTAGTGGTGCAACAGTGCGAGCAGGGGCGCAGGGAATTGCTCTTCGATCGGAGTTCGAACGTCGGAGACTCGTTCTACCAGAGTCCTTCAACATCCCGGATCGAGGGTTATGGGAGTCTGGATACGCCGCGGAGGCGCGGCGTTCAATCTTGGAGACTGCCCAAGTGCTGGACGATGCACTAGAGATCGTCCGCCGCTATCTCGATCCGATATTCCAGGGCAGAACCGCAGGCATTTGGACGCCGGCCGAACGTCGCTGGTCTGACTCTCAAGATCAAGCATCGTCGTCGTAAGGCGCCCATGGAGTGCTCAAAGGTGGCGCTCCCCGAATAACACGCGATTTAAAGAAGTCGTAACCAGGACTTCTGCCGACGCAACTCGAATGTACGGCCCACCCTTCCAAGTTGGTTATGCGAGTTCGATCCCCTTCGCCCGCACACCTTCGCCCGCTCCACCTGGGCTGACAACTTGTCATCGGGCAACCTTTAATCATTGCCACGAACTTCGCGGATGCTAGAACCCAATTCCCCCGCCGCCTGGCGAGGTTGTCGTCGTGGTCGATGGTGCGGTGGTGGTGGTCACTGGTGGCCGAGTCGTCGTGGTCGATGGTGCGGTGGTGGTGGTCACTGGTGGCCGAGTCGTCGTGGTCGATGGTGCGGTGGTGGTGGTTCCTCCGCTAGCGCTCGCGGGCCGTATCGTCACGACGTCGGACCACTTGCCCCAGGTGTCGGTCACGTTGCCGTGCACTTGGCCCGGAGCCGTGT
>Ga0307372_10000528_pt1 | contig 68467 bp, 63 predicted proteins | sample OX1MG_FD_202533 | JGI IMG/M metagenome (GOLD analysis project Ga0307372, IMG submission 202533) | Soil microbial communities from Risofladan, Vaasa, Finland - OX-1 | ecosystem: Environmental > Terrestrial > Soil > Coastal area > Acid sulfate soil | place: Finland: Risofladan, Vaasa | collected... | reverse complement strand
AAGGTTCGGACCCACAAACGAAACGATCACCGCAACGAAGGAGGCGATGATCGTGGTCGCCGCCGTCAGACGCTTCGTGCTCATTGGTCGCCCTGCCACAGTGTCACTTTTCACCTCGTGCTCGGGGAGTGCGGATTCAAGCGGTGAGCACAACGAGCTCGGCGAACTTCTCTGATGGGTTCATGTATCCGAGGGTCTTGCGAGCCATCTGCAACCTCCTGGTTCTGGGCAACGAAGCGTTGCCTATTCACCAAGCCGTTGCACGGACCCCTTGAATCGACATGGGTGTGCTCGCCTAACGCCCGGACGGCAGGGGGCGCTGTCGGTCGATACATCAACCGCAGAACTCGATGATTTGACAAAACACATATTTATTGATTCATGTATCAATCAACTATGCGACTCACCACGTTGGCCCGCCGATGGCGCGCCCACCCGGCCGCCGTCCCCTCACCCGGTCCCGGACCGCCGGCGATCCAGCAGGCGGCCGGGCGTAACCGGGGCTCGCTGCAGCTGCGACACGTCGACGCCGGCTCGTGCAACGGATGTGAACTGGAGATCGCCTCGATATTCTCCCCGGTCTACGACGCCGAGCGATTCGGGATCCGGCTCGAAGCATCGCCGCGTCACGCCGACGGCCTGCTGGTCACCGGTCCGGTCACCCGCAATATGGCCGATCCGCTACGAAAGACGCTTGAAGCGGTGCCCCGCCCCCGTGTCGTAGTCGCCGTGGGTGACTGTGCCCGCAACTGCGGCGTGTTCCGCGGCGCCTACGGCGTGGAGGGCTCGGTGGCCGACGTCGTGCCAGTCGACCTGGAGATTCCCGGCTGCCCGCCGGACCCCGCGACGATCATCACTGCGTTGCGGGGCCTGGCCGGCACGTGACCGGAGCCCTCCTCGTCGCCACTGCACTGCTCGGCCTGGCCGCCTCTTTAGCCGGGGCGATCGCGCCGGGGAGGATCCGGACCCTGCTGTCATCGGTGTTGACTATCGCTTCATGCGGTTTTGGGCTGGCAGTGGCGACCGAGGTGCTCCACACCGGTCACGTCGCCGTTGTGCACACCGACCGGTTGCTCCCCCTTTCCGGCTTCTCGCTGATGCTCGATCGCTTCGGCGCTCTCTTCGTCGCCGTCAGCGCGGTGGTCGGAATCTGCGCCATGGTCTTTCGTCTCGGCTACGACGGCCACGGACTCTCCAGCCGGACGGCGTCGAGCGTGCTACCGCTCTTCGTCACCACTCTCCTCCTCGTCCCCACTGCGGCCAGTGTGACCACATTCCTGTTCCTCTGGGAGTTGATGGCCGTCTCCTCGTTGCTGCTTGTCCTGGTGGATCACCGCCGCCGGCCCGAGGTGCAGGAGGCCGCGCAGTGGTACGCGGTGATGACCCAGTTCGGCGCGGCCGCACTGCTTCTGGGCTTGGTGCTACTGGCCACGAGGACCGGGGGCCAGTCGTTCGCGGCCATCGCCGCCGGCTCGGCCCACTTGCCATCATGGGTGAAGAGCAGCGCGTTCGTACTGGTGGTGATCGGGTTCGGCTCGAAAGCCGGCATGGTCCCGCTCCACGTGTGGCTTCCGCGCGCCCACCCCGAGGCTCCGGGCCCCGTGTCCGCCCTGATGTCGGCCGCAATGGTGAACCTCGGGATCTACGGCATCGTCCGGGTCGGCGACGGCCTCCTCGGCGGCGGACCGGTGTGGTGGTGGCTGCTCGTGATGACGCTGGGCGCCCTTTCCGCCCTCTTCGGATCCCTGCACTCGGCGACGAGCACGGACTTGAAGCGCCTTCTCGCCTATTCGACCACCGACAACGTCGGGCTGATGCTGCTCGGAGTGGGTGCCTCCGGTCTCTTTGCCTCGGCCGGCCACCAGTCCCTGGCTCTGGTAGCCCTCGCCGCCGCCTTGCTTCATGTGGTCTTTCACGCCGTCTTCAAGGGATCGCTCTTCCTCACGGCCAGCTCAATCCAACAAGCCACCGGGACGAGGGACCTTGACCAGCTCGGTGGACTGCTCAAACGGATGCCGGTCACCGGCTCCCTGTTCCTCGTGGGAGGCCTGTCCATCGCCGCCCTGCCGCCGCTCTGCGGCTTCGTGAGCGAATGGCTCCTGCTCCAGGCCATGCTGCACGGCCTTCCCTCGTCAAACCCGGCCATTGCTGTGGCCATGCCCATCGGGGTGGGGGTGCTCGCCCTCACCGGCGGGCTGACGGCCCTGACGTTCGTCAAGGCCGCAGGGATCGGCCTCCTGGGTCGACCCCGGACCAAGCCTGCAGCCCAGGCTGGCGAGGTCCACGAGTCGATGTGGATCGGTGCCGGAGTGCTGGCCACGCTGTGCCTGGTCTTCGGCGTGGCTCCCTTCCTGGTCATCCCCGCTGTGCTCGACGCGGCCCGCAATGTCATCGGCACGCATATCCCCGACCCGCTGGTGGGCGGCTGGCAGGTAGGCCTGTCGGGCATCCACGGGGTACTCGCCCCCGGACTCCTCGGCCTCGGCCTCCTCGTGGCCGTCTCGCTGGTCGCTGGGGCGCGAAGGCTGGTCCAACGCGCGGCGGTGCGCCGAACCGAGGCGTGGGGATGCGGGCGGGAGGTCCAGACCGCCCGGATGCAGTACACCGCCACCTCGTTCGGCGAGCCGCTCACGCGGGTGTTCGAGGACGTGCTGAGCCCATCGCACGACCTCGATGTCAGCCACGTCGCCGAGTCCCGCTACTACGTCGAGGCAGCCACGTTCCACACCTCGCTCAACGACGGCTTCGAGCGACATCTCTATAGACCGGCCGCCGGTGGTCTCCGCTGGTGGGGAACGATCGCCCGCCGGGTGCCGAACGGGAGCGTGCACCGCTACCTGGCCTTTGGCCTGGTGGCGCTGATCGTGGTGCTGGTCGTGGTGGCATGAGGACCACCTGGCCGGTCGTCTCAGTGGTCGCGATCTCGCTGCTCCAAGTCCTTGGAGTGGTTCTCGGGGGCCCGCTCCTACTCGGGTTGATGCGCAAGGTGCGTTGTCGCCTAGAAGGCCGAATCGGCCCTCCGATCCGCCAACCACTTCTCGACCTGCGCAAGCTGACCCGTCGTGAGCGGACCCGGCCTGATCAGGCGAGCTGGATATTTCCCTTCGCTCCGCTCGTCCTGGTTGCCACGACCCTGGTGATCGCGGTCATCGCTCCCTTGCTCGCCACCGACCCGGGCTTCGGATGGTCGGCTGATCTCTTCGCCGTCGTCTACCTCCTACTGATCGGCTCGGTCGCCCTGGCCCTCGGCGGGCTCGATACCGGCACCGCCTTTGGGGGCATGGGGGCCAGTCGGGCGATGACCGTCGGAGCGCTGTCCGAGCCGGCGCTCCTGGTCGCGGTCCTCGCCCTCTCGGTTCCAGCCCACTCGTCCAACGTGCCCACCATCATCACCCGTTCGCTTTCCCATCCGCTTTGGTTGGCCACCCCGGGTCGCCTCCTCGCCCTGGTGGCGTTCATGATCGTCATTGTGGCGGAGAGCGGCCGCCTCCCGGTCGACAACCCCAGCACGCACCTCGAGCTGACCATGATCCACGAGGCGATGGTCCTCGAGTACGCCGGACCTGACCTCGCTCTCGTCAAGCTGGGCGAGTCCATGCGACTGGCCGTCCTGTTCGCTCTGTTCGCCAATCTATTCATTCCCTGGGGCATCGCCACGGCGCCAGGCGCCGGACATTTGGCGCTAGGCCTGGTGACAACCATGGCCAAGGTCGCGGCACTCGGTGTCGGCTTGGCCAGCTTCGAAGTGGCCGTGGCCAAGTTGCGCCTTTTCCGGGTGCCCGAGCTCATGGCCGGAGCGTTCGTGCTCTCGGTGCTGGCCGTCATTTCGGCCCTGGTCGTGCCATGAGCGGGTCATCGTTCTCCTCAACCCTGACGCTGGCCGTGGGCGCTGTGCTCGTCTGCGCCGTCACCGTTCTGTGGTTGAGCTCGGTGCGGTCGGTAGTCCGCGTCGTCGCCACTCAGGGCATCGCCCTCGGTCTCGTTGCCATGATCCTCGGCCTCCATCTGCGCGACGCCGGACTGATCGCCACCGCGTCGGTCGTGCTCGCCGTCAAGGGCGTCGCCATTCCGGCATTCCTCGGTAAAGCCGGTAGTGGTGCGCTCGACCGTGAGCGCAGACCGCTGGTCAACGTCCCCGCGTCGCTCGTCGCCTCCGCCGTCCTGATCGTGCTCGCCTTCACCGCCGCTCGTGGCGTGGCCACCTTCGTGGGCACGACTGCCGGTGCTCTCGTGCCGGTCGGGGTCGCTACCCTGCTGATCGGATTCTTCGTCATGGTCACCCGTCGCCGCCCGATCTTTCAAATGGTCGGGTTGCTCCTCATCGACAACGGCATCGCATTGGTGGCGTTCCTCTGCACGGCGGGGGTCCCGTTCTTGATCGAGCTGGGTGTCTCCCTCGACGTGTTGTTGGGCGTGGTCGTGCTCATGGTGCTGGCCCAGCGCCTCCGGTCCGAGTTCGGCGATCTCGACCTGGACGACCTCCAGGAGCTGCACGACTGATGATCCTCGTGCTCATCCTCGTCCTCCCCCTCCTCGGCGGGGCGACTATTGCCGCGGGACGTGGTCGCCCCTCTTTTGGATGGGTCGGGGTCGCGGCCAACGGCGCCACTCTGGCTCTTGGGGTGTGGACCGCCGTCCGTGTTGTTCGGACGGGTCCGCTGACCGGAGCCGGGGTGGTGCTGCGCGCCGACGCACTGAGCGCCTTCATGGTGGTCGTCATCGGCACGATCGCCCTGTTGGCGTCGTGGCTCGGGGTTCGTACTGTCGCCCTCGAGCTGGCAACCGGACAGGCCTCCCCCGCCCGGGCCACCACCTACGCCGTGCTGGTCCAGGCGTTCATCGCGGCCATGTTTCTCGCGGTTCTGGCCGCCAACGTCGGTGTGCTCTGGGTGGCGATCGAGGCGACCACCGTCATCACCACCTTCCTCGTCGGCCATCGCCGGACGAAAGGCGCGCTGGAAGCCTCGTGGAAGTACATCGTGATCTGCTCGGTCGGGATCGCTCTGGCCTTCTTGGGCACCGTGCTCGTCTACCTCGCTGCACTGCATGCCGGGGGGCACTCGGCCAGCGCCCTGGACTGGACGTCGCTCATGACCCACGCCCACCACTTCGACCCCGCGGTGTTGCGGCTCGGGTTCGCGCTCTTGGTCCTCGGCTACGGCACCAAGGTGGGCCTTGCCCCGATGCACAGCTGGCTCCCTGACGCCCACAGCCAGGCACCCGCCCCAATCTCCGCTCTCATGTCCGGGGTGTTGCTCACGGTGGCCTTCTACGCCATCCTTCGTTTCAAAGCGGTGACCGATCTCGCTCTCGGACCTGGGTTCTCCCGTGCGCTGCTCGTCACGGTGGCGCTCCTGTCGCTGACGGTCGCTGCCTCACTGCTGCTCACCCAGCGCGACTACAAAAGGATGCTCGCCTATCACAGCATCGAGCACATGGGACTTATCGCCCTCGGTGCCGCGGCAGGGATCCCGCTCGCCATCGCCGCGGTGTTGCTCCACATCTTGGGCCACGGCCTGGCCAAGAGCGTCCTGTTCCTCACCTCCGGTGAGATCATGGCCGCCGAAGGCACCAGCCAGATCGACGGCGTCCATACCCTCCTCGCCCGGCGCCCGGCCCTGGGTGGGCTGTTCGGCGTCGGGCTGGTGGCCTTGCTGGGGCTCCCGCCGTTCAGCCTCTTTTCCAGCGAGCTGCTCATGGCCCGCGCCGAGTTCGAGGTCGGGCTGGGCTGGGCCGCCATAGCTGCCGTCGTGGCGATGGTGGTCATCTTCGTGGCCGTCGTCGGGCACGCCCGCCATATGCTTTTCGGCCCCTCGACCGCTGCCGCCCCGCTGGCCCCGCCGCCCCGCTGGGTCGCCGCCCCGCTCGTCGGGGGGTTGGTCGTCTGTGGCTTCATCGGGGTGTTTGCCTGGCCGCTGTCCGGGTTGCTCCATGCCGCCGCCCATGTGGTGGCCCCGTGAGTCTGCCTAATTCGCTCCCGGTTAGCCTTCATCCGGCGAGCCAGAACCGGCTCGTCGGCACCGTGTTGTCCGCCGATCTGGTCGAGGTGGCCGGATCCCTCTTCGGCCAGGGGATGCGGCTCGCCCTGGTCTCGGGACACGACGACGGCGAGTCGATGCGGGTCACCTACCTCTTCACCTCTGGCCCCCCTGACTTCCGGGTCGAGCTGCACGTCCCCCTCGACCGGTCTCGCCCGACCGTGCCGACGCTGGCCACACTGTCGTTCCCGGCTAGCCGCTTCGAACGCGAACTCCACGACCTCTTCGGCATCGTGCCCCTCGACCACCCCCAGCCCCGCCGCCTGGTCCTCCATCAGCACTGGCCAGCCAATTGGCATCCGATGCGCCATGGCGCGACCGAACCGCCCGAAATGGTCGCAGGCGCCGGCTCGTTCCCCTTTGTGCCGGTGGAGGGTGCTGGCGTGTACGAAATCCCGGTGGGGCCGGTACACGCCGGGCTCATCGAGCCCGGACACTTTCGCTTCTGGGTCGTGGGCGAGACGATCCTGCGCATGAAGGCCCGACTGTGGTTTGTCCACAAGGGAATCGAGCGGCTCTTCGAAGGCAAGGACATCGCCTCAGGCCTTGAGATCGCTGAGCGGATCTCTGGGGACACCGCCGTCGGTCACGCCCTGGCCTACTGCCAGGCCGTTGAAGACGCACACCACATCACTGTCCCTCAGGGCGGTCAGAGCTTGCGCTGTGTGCTGCTGGAGCTCGAACGCCTCTACAACCACGTCGCCGACGTCGGCGCGTTGTGCAACGACGTGGGGTTCGGTCTCGCCCAGGCGTGGGCGCTCTCTCTTCGCGAGCAGCTCCTCCAGCTGAACCGCGAGATCACCGGCCACCGGCTGTTGCGAGGTGGCGTCGTTCCCGGCGGGACCCGGGTCCGGCGCCTGCCGACTGTGGTCGAGCTGGCCGAGGTCGGTCAGCGCTTCGAGGAGCTTGTGGAACTGACCGCCTCGAACGCCCTCGTCATGGAGCGGTTCACCGGTACCGCGACGCTCGATGAGTCCCACGCCCACGACCTCGGAGTGGTCGGTGTCGTCGGCCGGGCATCGGGTCTGGTCTTCGATGCCCGCGTTGCTCACCCCATCGTCGATCTGGTGGATGGGTTCACCCCAGCGCTACACTCGAGTGGAGACGTATTGGCCCGCTATGCGGTGCGGGTGGACGAGGTACGCGCGTCCCTGTCGCTCCTCGCCAACCTCGTCGAACGAGCTGGCGACCTCGACGTTGTTGCATCGCTGGAGGGCCGTGCGGTGCCGGATCAGCTCGACGGAGGCGTCGGGATCGCCGAGGGCTGGCGAGGCGCCATCGTCCATCGGGTCGAGCTCGACCAACAGCAGCGGTTCACTCGGGTCAAGATCGTCGACCCTTCGTTCCTCAACTGGCCGGCTCTCCCTACGGCTCTCGGCGACACGATCGTCCCCGACTTCCCGCTCGCCAACAAGAGCTTCAACCTCTCCTACGCCGGCAATGACCTATGACGAAATTCAACACCGTCAAAGTTCCCAAATTCATCAATTCATTACGCTTGGATGGGCGGCGTCGGGTCTCCGGCGACAGCGATCCAAGGCCGCACCGCTCACCGCACCAAAGCGGGGAGCCTCGTCAGCGCGAGGAGCTGCCACACAAATGACGACTCCCATCTACCAAGTGAAGGCCGAGTTCTTCAAGGCGCTCGGCCACCCGGCACGGATCCGCATCCTTGAGGTCCTCCGAGACGGCGAGCGGCCAGTCGGCGAACTCATCCCTGAAGTCGGTATCGAGGCATCGCACCTCTCTCAACAACTCGGCCTCATGCGTCGTGCAAACCTCATCCAAGCCCGCAAGGCTGGCTCGAACGTCTTCTACTCTGTCGGCGAGCCGATGCTCTTCGAGCTCCTCGAAATAGCCAAGCGCATCATCACCGCATCCCTGACTGAGACCCAGGAACTTCTCGAACAGATGCAATCGTCCACACCGAGCCCATCTCCATCAGGCTGAGTTCACCGCTCCGCGGAGGCGATCCCCTCGAAAATGAAGGTTGGGGCGGATGATCTCCACGTCGGACCAGCCTTTGTCCACGAAGAGTGGGGCGGCGCCGAACACCGCTGCTTCTCAGAAGCCAGGTCCACGTCGCCGGCCTTGGTGGTCAACGTGCGCGAGCGGTGTCCATTCGTTGGTGCGGTCCTCATTTCGCTCATAGCGCTCGGCGCCCATCAGGGCGGAGACTGGACGCGCCGGGCAATGCTGGGCAGGCTGGGATCGTGGAAGGACCTGCATATCTGTATCTCGCGGAATACGATCCGGAGTGGCCACATCGATTCGCCGAGCTCGCGGTGCAACTGCGGGCCGCGATGCGTGGCCTCTCGGTTGAGATCGAGCACGTTGGCAGCACCTCGGTGCCCGGCCTGGCTGCCAAACCGATGCTCGACGTGGACATTGTCGTCCAGACAACCGCCGATGTCGGTGCCGCCGTCAATTGTCTCGAGAGGGCCGGATACCGGGCCAAGGGCACCCGCGGCGTTCCCGGGCAGGAGGCTTTCGACCAACCGCCCGGCGCTCCCGTGCACGCGCTCTATGTGGTGGTCCAAGGGTCAAAGCCGCACCTCGATCATGTGCTGTTTCGCGACCTTTTGTGCCGCCGGCCCGACCTGGCCGCTCGCTACGAGTCGGTGAAGCGAGCGAACGCTGACCGGCTGCCCGCCGATTGGCTGGGCTACGGCGACGCCAAAGCTGATCTGATCACCGAACTGCTCGTGCTGGCCCGGTCCGACGCCGGCCTGCCCGTCGATTCCAGCGCTGTCGAAGAGGATGGTGTGCTCTACCGATGGCGTGCGGCCGTTGACGATCGCGCCATCGACGATCTCCACGCCGACGCGTTCGGCGAGACGCCTGGCAGCTATCGGTGGCGACGGTCCCGACCCCTCAGTCTCGGATGGGTGACCGCCAGTGAGGACGGTCGGCTGATCGGGTTCGTCAACGTGGCGTGGGACGGCGATTGCCACGCCTTCCTCCTCGACACGGCAGTGGCCTCTGCCTACCAGCGCCGGGATAGGCCGGCGCGTGGTGGCCAAGGCGCTCGAGGAGGCCCACAACGCCGGCTGTGCATGGGTCCATGTCGACTACGGACGACACCTCAGTGATTTCTACGCCGCATGCGGGTTCACCCCGACTGCTGCCGGCCTGCGGCGAGTGAAGTGAACCGCGGGAGGATCAAAAGAGGGGGATACGCTCGTCACCTTGATCCGACAAACGCGAGTGCGACGATCGCTGTCACGTTGAAGAGCGCGTGGGTCGCTATGGACGAGCCGAGGCGACCCGTAAAATGGCGAACCACACCCAGGACGACTCCGGCCGCACCGACGCTCACTGCGAGGAGAAGCCCTGCGATGCCGGGGTCGTTTGCGATGTGGGCGGCGCCGAAGACACATGCGGTTACGGCGATGGCAATTCCTGGCCCGAATCGCTCAACGAGCTGACCCTGGAGAAGTCCGCGGAAGAACAGTTCCTCGAACAGGGGCGCGCCGACGCAACTGAGCACAATGAGCACAGTCCATCCGGAGGCTCCCAACCTCGTCACGGCATCAAGCGAGTGATCGGGGTTGCCGGCCTTTTGGAAGACATGGATGAATGGGACAAGCACCAGCGCTGCGAAGCAACGCGCCACGATGGCCCCAACGAACCCGATCAGAAGATCGATCCAGCGAAACCTGAGCCTGAAATCGGTGCGCACGTTGCCGGTGCCGTAGCGGCGACTGGTGATGAGGCATGTGCCGAAGAGTCCCGTCCAAAGGCCCGCCTCTGAAACCACAAGCAGAGCGAGGTTGCCACCTGGATGTCCCAACAGGAGGAGCGGGAGAACGAAAAGGATCGAGAGGGCGAAGGCGATCGCCAATCCGACGATGGAGAGAGCGAGAGAGCCGAACGACGCCTGCCACGCGCCGTCGGGCGCTCGAAGGTCTTCCTGGCTGTCGATGGAAAGGACATCGCGGCCATAGGATCCCGAATACACGTGCTCGGTCCATATGTCGCCGTTCCAGTAGCGATAGGCGTAGCGGCGAAACGGGTCACCGAACCAACCGGGGGCGCTTCCTTGAAGGTAACCGTCCCGGCTCCACAGGTACGTCGGAGCATTGTGGCGCGTTCCACACTTGCCGCAGAAGGCGCTTGCCTCGCCTAGGACTCCACCACAGCGGCGGCAGAGTTGCCTCTTCGCCATTGTTATTTCAACCGTACGACTACTGATCGTGCCGCCTTGTCAGCGATGGTCTGGTTACGGCTGTCCCAAAGAGGAAACAAGTCGTTCAGTAGGCCGGGCAGTACCAGCGCAAGGTAGAGCACGAACCGAATGAACCAACGGAGAAGTCCCCGCTTGAACCCGATCACCTCACCTGTCGTGGCATCGCGCACGGCGATGCCCGGTGCCCGATTTCCGATGGTTTGGCCGTTGTACTTGCCGTTCAGGACGGAAAAGTAGAGACCGATGATCGCCGTCGTTGCGATCAGGATCACGACGTGAGCGGGACCTTGAATGGTCCGCTGAATCGCGTACGTCCCGTTGAGCAACTTCACCGTGCGTTCGGTTCCGAAAGCCGAGTTCAAGATGGCGTTCACGATGGCTAACGGAACTGCGACGATCAAAACGTCGAGCAGCATGGAGCCGACGCGTTGCCACCAACGGGCCAGGGGCGCGCCAAAGGACGTGAGCTGAACGCCCGCTACCGGTGCGACGTTCTGCCACGGAGGAGCTAAAGGCGGATACGTGTTGTAGGAGGGGGGAGTCCCGAAGGACGGCGGTGGCGGCGTGCCGTACGAGGGGGGAGTCCCGAAGGGCGGCGGTGGCGGCGCATAGTGATATGACATATCGGGCGGCGGAATTGGTGGGGGCCCGCCGCTCGGAACCACCGGCGGTGGCGGAACGGGTTGTGGTGGGACGGAAGAGACGTCCGGTACTGCCGGTGAACTCCCGGCGGCCACCTGAGAGGCCTCAGCCGGTAGCGCTTTGCCGCAGTGCTGACAGAACCGATCGTCTGTAGCGGCCGAGGTCCCGCAGGCTGGGCAGAACATGTGCTTTGCGGCTCCTTCGGCTGGTTTCGCGTTGTCCGACTAGGTGCGCCCTACTGGTTCAAGTCTTCACCATAATGAACAACGCACATCACCCGGAGGGCTACATCACTTCAACGCACGCCCAAAACGTGAGCCTAGGCTCTATGCGCTTCGACGTCTGAACCTTCCCCGACGCTGAGATCCCTCACCTCGACCGCTACGGACCAAACGACCCGGGTGGAGAAGGCACCATCAAGCACGCCACCTTCCGGATGCCGACCTGACGTTCTGCTGCATCGACAGCCCGGATGTACATGCCTTCGGGTTCAACCTCGCAGTGTCGTTCTTCTTCGACTGCCGGGACGAAGCGACCTTCAAGGCTCAGTTCGATCGGCTCTCCGATGAGGGGAGCGTCCATATGCCGCCGGATTGGTGCCCATTCGCCCGGTGGTTCGTTTCGCTCAGCGACCGTTACGGCGTCTCATGGCAACTCAGTGTGGCTCTCGAGTAGCGACCACCTACTCTTGTTTCAGCGAGATGGCCAGGTCCGGCTTGACGATGGATGCGACATACCTCGGCCAGATCATGGCTCCATGGCAGCGGAAACTTACGACTTCGCCATCTGCAACGTCGAAATGATGATCGCGGCTCGAATATCGACCGGCCCGCGCTCGGAGGGTGTGATGTCCTGGTTCGAGCAGCGTCTCGATCGTTTCATGCCTTTCGATTGAGCCGACGCTCTTGCCATCGACAACGACTTCAAATCGACCGCGACGGAGTTCGATTCCTATACCTTCTCTCGTCATCCTGAGCGTTGCCGACATATTGCTCCCCATTCTATGAGGATGTCAGTTGCTCAGCGGTCGGTCGCGTTCTTTGCCCTCAGCCCCACTGGCCAGGTACATAGTCACCTGCCGGCTGGCGGGTGATGACGTTCATACGGTTGTAGGCGTTGATGAGGGCGATCAGGCACACCAACGCTCCGAGTTGGTCGTCGTCGTAGTGCTTAGCCGCGTTCTCCCAGGCTTCGTCGGAGACGCCATTGGCATCCGCGATGCGGGTACCTTGCTCGGTGAGCTCCAGGGCGGCTTTCTCAGCCTCGGTAAAGACCGTGGCCTCCCGCCAGGCGCCAACCAGGTGAAGCCGCACCGAGCTTTCCCCGCGATACTCGGCGTCCTTGGTGTGCATGTCGAGGCATCCAGAACACCCGTTGATCTGGCTGGCCCGGATCTTCACCAGCTCCTGCGTCTTGGCCGGCAACTTCGAATCGGTTACGACCGCGCCCGAAGAGTTGAGGTACTTGACGAATTTCATTGTCGTGGCACCGTCATAGGGGTTGAGTCGGGCATCCATTGTGATCTCCTTTTGTCGTCTATCACCTCTATGACCCTTCGGAACGACAAGGTGTGACAGATGGGGGTCGAACCGGGCCCGATCGTCAGCCGGTGCCACATCACGAAGAAAGCGGATTGAGCGGCGGCGGCAGTCTCCGTCGGCTCTGTCGGCGAGACATGGAACGTAGTGCCGAGTTGGTCAACTGGACTCGTCCTGCACGGCACGCAGCCCCCTGCTGGCAAGATAGACGCCATGTCGTGCATTGTCGGAAGTGTCGCCGAACTGTGGTGCTACCCGGTGAAATCGCTCGGCGGCCAACAACTCAGCGAAGCCCGGTGCGGGAGGAGGGGATTCGATCTCGATCGGAAGTGGGCCGTCAGGGGTGTGGACGGACAAATCGGCAGCGGCAAGACGACCCGCCGGTTCCGCCGGATGCCCGGGCTACTGTCCATGGCTTCATTCGTCGATGACCACGGCGTCGCCTGGATCCGCTTTGCCGACGGGACATCACGACGTCTAGACGACCCGATGGCGGCAGCCCTGATGGGCGCGGTTGTTGGTGAGGACGTCACCCTGGTCGAGGAGGGTGAGACGTCACATTTCGACGACGCGCCGCTCCACCTGGTATCGACAGCCTCCTTGCGTTGGCTCCAAGATCGCCGTCCCGTCGACCAGGTCGACCGTCGCCGCTTCCGCCCCAACCTGGTGATCGAGTGCCAGAGCTCCGACCACCCCGAGGAAGCGTGGTTGGGCCGTCGACTGCAAATCGGCAGCGTGACCGTCAAGGTCGAGAAGCGTACCGAACGGTGCGTGATGACGACAATGGTTCAGGGAGACCTGAGATTCGCGCCGAGCATTCTCAGCGACTTACACAAGGCGAACGAATCGTGCCTTGGCGTCTACGCCATTGAGCCGAGCGATGGCACCATACGAGTTGGCGACGACGTCGTCCTCTTCCCGTGAGATTGGACACTTGTCAGCCATATCCGGGCGCACACTGCGTTACCCGATGGCCCTCACATTTGCGTCTGGCCCTTGGCATGATTTGACTCCTGCGACGATCGCTCGCGCAAATGCTTTGTCACCTGCACTCTGGTCGAAGGAGGGGGGTGGATCAGTCGTCAACAAAGCGTTCGGTGTCACCGAGGTGAAGTGCAACAGATCTGAACCGAACCACGAGTGGTGCGTCTTGGCTTCTTGATTCCACGCAACAATTCGCTCGTTGGAATACTTGACTGCCGCCTGTGAAATCACCCGGTTTACCGCCAGAGCATCACTTGGGCGATAGTAAAAGGGCGTGACGTCCACCTTTGCGTTGACCACCACCACGCATCGCCCGGCCGCCGCATACAGGAGACTGGCCAATAATTCGGAGTACTTGTCCACGGAATCTGTCTTCTTCGCAATCTGAAAGGAATCGTTCGACGCGGTCTCGACGACGATGACGCCAAAGCGCTTTTCTTGAAGATCTTCCTTCAGTTCGCTTTGTGCCCAGGCCGATGACAGTGCGTGGCCGGGTTTGACCGATAGTCGGTTCACATAGCCGGATTGCGACAGGTCGTTCTCGATCGACGCGTCGGCCTGCCACGCGAGCGAGTCTCCTACAACGGCAACGGCGGGCGTCTTGCTCACAGCAGCAGCGTCAGCGAATGGGATTGCACCAGCGGAAGCAGGCACTAAGAGGACCAGGAGCAATCCAAATGCCGTTCTCAGCCTGTTCCTTCTCCCTGCTTGCATCAACTGCCGTTGAGCGGGACATGTCGATGGGTACATCCTTTGTCAGGCATGGCGCCTCATTCGTGCAGCGGTGGTCATGTCCACGGCAGGCACGACGCGATCCTCTGAACCCACCTTAATGTCGCAAAACCAATTTCAGACCTCGCGGGAGCGAACGAATCAGATGCATGACAACGATTCGAATCTGAAACAGCAGTTGGTGATCAGTTCGTAAGGCGCATGCGCGGTGGCCGGACAACGTACCGATATTCAGGAGTGCAATTGACCCTTGGCTCTGCGACGCCGGAGCCCTTTGCGGGTCTGTAGCGCTTGCCGGGATCCACACGCTGCAGCACCGGCGACGAATCGGACCAAATCGTCGGGATCTTCGAGCGAGACGCGCTCGAGCAAAGACGAAACGCGCATATCGTTAGCTACCAACCTCGCGAGGAGTTGGACGGTGACGTGTCGCACCTTGGCACTGGAGTCCTCTCTGACCATGCGAATGAGGTCCCCCACGACATCGTCGATACGTACTTCGCCGACGCGACACCGATCGCATGAGAGCCCGTGCAGTGCGACAAGCCGGACCCGAGGTACGGGGTCTCGCAACGCACGGCGGAAGACAACAACGGATTGGTCATTGGCGGCATGGTCCAACACGCCGAGACACTCTCTCCGGATCTTCGGGCTGGGGTGCAGCAAGGCAGCTGCTTGCATAGCCTGAATGGGTACCTCACGCCCGAATGGTTGCCAGAGACCCCCTTCCGCTCGGAATCGGTCGACATGGCGGGCATAGCCATCGAAATATGCCGCCACGGCACGCTCGTCATCCGCAGACAACGCCCGTGCTCGACCGAGCAGATGGCGGCGTGCTGCTTGGTAGGACTCACCGGACTTCGCAGCCCGCGCACGGATGCGGCGCTTGAGGTCTCGATCTTTGGTCATCATGATCACGCTCCACTGACTCCCTCGGCGGATCCCCAGCGGCCGCTTCGGGAGCGGGTACGTGATGACGATTTCCGGCCCGAGGGTCTTCCCCCCTTCGCCTGCATGCGAGACCTTGCTGGGGAAGGCCGCCGCAGGTGAGGCGTGGGCCACGCCGGTGCCATTATGGTCAACGTCCCTTCAACGAAGCAACTCACTCTCTGTGTCTGCGTCAGAGCTGGCACTGATTCGGGGTCCCTCTCTGCGGTGAGTCGATGTCACATCCTCAGGCAAGGATGGATGCGTGGCCAGGATGTCTCCCTCCTCGAGCGAAGAACGCCTCGTGCCACCGCAGTTGATGCCGGGCGACCGGATCCGTGTCGTGTCACCCGCCAGCACGCCGGAGCAGGACAGAGTGGCTCAAGGGGTAGCGCTCCTCACCTCCTGGGGACTTGTCGTCGAGATGGGTCGTCATGTTTTCGACCGCCACGGTCACTACCTTGCCGGCACCGATGAAGATCGCTTGGCGGATCTCAATGGCGCCTTTCGTGACCCTGGTGTCCGAGCCATCATCACGACGCAGGGCGGAAAGGGTTCTTACCGGATTGCCAACGCCATCGATTTCGACGCCGTGCGCCGTGATCCCAAGACGCTCACCGGGTTCAGCGACATCACATTCCTCCACCTGGCGCTCTACCGGCACTGCCGGTTGGCCACGCTCCACGGTCCGTTCCCCAGTCTGGAGGACTGCTTCTTCGGGCCCGAGGCTGCCGAGGCGCTTCGACTTGCCCTCATGACAACTGAGCCGACCACTGTGCGACCTCGGCCATACGCTTCGACCGCTCCCCTGACAACCCAAGGTCAAGCGACCGGAGTGCTGCTCGGTGGGAATCTCCGCTCGATTGGCCAATCGGTCGGCTGGGGTCCGACCTTTGCAGGTGCAATTCTTCTGCTCGAGGCCGTCGACATGATGCCGGGCGAGATGGACGGCCTCCTCACCCAGTTGTTGCATTCAGGAGTGCTGGTCGGGCTGGACGGCGTCGCCGTCGGAGATTTCATCAGATCAGCTGAAGGAGGACCCGGCAAATGGTCATTCCTCGACATTCTGGGTGACTTCCTGGGTCAACTCCGTGTACCTATTCTCGGTGGCCTGCCCATAGGGCATGGCCCACACCCGGCCACCGTTCCCCTCGGCACGGTGGCGGTGCTCGACGCCGACGCCGAGACCCTCACGGTGGAGGCAGGCGTGCATCGCAGATGATGCGGCCTCGCTAGATTCGTCACCGCAGGCGCGGTCAGCACCGACTCGACGTGGTCGGTATTAACCGCCACGTCGTCGCACGGCGCCCGGCGCCCGGCCGGTCCAATGGAAATAGCATTGCCGTTAATGTAAGTTGGGGAAACATCGACAGTGAGGGGTGGCATGACGGACATCGAGACCGACATGGAGTCCAGGGATTACTTCAGCGACCAAGCGCTCTTCGTAGATCCGTACCCCTACTATGACCACATTCGGGCGAAGTGTCCCGTGCAGCGGGAGCCGTTCCATGATGTCGTCATGGTCACGGGCTACGACGAAGCCCTTGAGATCTATTCGAATCCGACGATCTGGTCCAATTGCAACACGGTCGCCGGTCCAGGGTTTCCGGTACCGCTCGAGGGTGACGACATCAGCGACCTGATCGAGCAGCACCGCGACGAGCTGGCATTCAGCGATCAGCTTCCCTCCTTCGACCCCCCGAAGCACACCGCCCAACGCGGACTTCTCATGCGCTTGATCACGCCCAAGCGGATGAAGGAGAACGAAGAGTTCATGTGGGGTCTCAGCGACCGCCATATCGACAAGTTCTTGGCCAGGGGTGAATGCGAATTCATCGCGGACTACGCCAGTTCGTTCACGCTTCTCGTCGTCGCCGACTTGCTCGGCGTTCCCGAGTCCGACTTCGGGATCATTCAGTCACGCATGGGTAATCATCACCCCGCCGAGCGGGCGCTCGGCGAGCAGGAGCACAAGCCGTTGGAGTACCTCTACGACCAGTTCATCGACTACATCGAGGAACGGCGGGGCCATCCCCAGAACGACGTCATGACGGCAATGGCGACCGCCACCTTCCCTGACGGCTCGACACCGCCGGTCCACGACGTCGCCCTGATCGCGGCGAACCTGTTCGCCGCCGGGCAGGAGACCACGGTGCGACTCCTGGTTGCATCGCTCCGGATGCTGGGGGAACGTGCGGACCTCCAGGACCTGCTCCGTCGGGAGCGCGACCGCATCCCCGCCTTCATCGAGGAGATGCTCCGACTCGAGTCTCCCCTTCAGGGTTCATTCCGGCTCGCCCGACGGGCAACGTCGGTGGGTGGGGTCGAGCTCCCGGCCGGCACCACCGTGTTCGTGGCTGAAGGCGCCGCCAACCGCGACCCGCGGCATTTCGAGAACCCGGAAGAGTTCGACCTGGATCGGCCCAACGTGCGCCAACACCTGGCGTTCGCTCACGGCATTCATACGTGCGCCGGAGCACCCCTGGCCCGTGCCGAGGGCCGGGTCACCCTCGAGCGCTTCCTGGACCGAATGGTCGACATCAGGATTTCCGAATCGGCACACGGTCCTGCGGGGGCACGGCACTACGAGTACATGCCGACCTACATGATCCAGGGCATCACGAACCTCCACTTGGAGTTCACTCCGGCCACCTAGAGCGGTACATATCCGACGGTGCGCGCACATGCCCCGGTGCCGGCGATCCGGACAGAGTCGGCGAAGCGGACGTTACGGCGCGGGGATCCCGGGTCCGAGGTACACGAGCTCATCGATGGGGACTCCCCGGCCGAACGTGACTGTCACCCTCCCGATACAGGTCCATCCATTGTTCTCGTAGAGCCTTATCGCCGCCTCATGGAGATCCACCACGTCGAGGATCGGTTGGAGCCCGAGCCGGGCGGCGTGACCGGCGGCGACGTCCAGAAGGGATCGTCCGATGCCCGCCCTGCGGACGCGTGGCGAAACGAGGAGGCGCGCAACCACCCCTAACCGTGGAGCGGGAAGTCCCGTTGCCTCCACGGCGAGGTCGATGACAGCGCGGGAGCTGCCGTTGTGCAGGGCGACGTGGCCCACAACCTCTCCGCCGTGGACGGCGACCCAGGCCGCCAGTGCTTGAGGCGCCACGAGGAACGAACGGAGATCCCCCGGCAGATACACGGGATAGCCATCGTTGGCATGGACGACTTCCGCCAGCCGTTCGCAGGCCAAAAGATCGGTGTCCGCTCGGGCTCTCACTTCCATGGGCCCACCATGGCACACCACCGCCGCAGGGCGATTGCCCAGGTTGTGAGGTTGCGTCAGCTCGCCATCGCCGGCTCTGGGCTCTCGCTCCTGAGCATTCTGGCGTCCCACTTCTCCTCGACATTGGCCAGGCGCCAGTACAGCAAGGCGACCACCCAGGTCGCCACGAACGCGCCGACGATCACGAAGCCCGCCGTGTTGATGTTGAAGTTCCGGAAGAAATTGAAGAAGGGGTCGTCCAAGCCGGCCTGCTGGCTGATGAGTCCCACGATTTCAATCGTGCCGATGAAGAAGGCCACGAAGACCGAGAGACCGGTGATGGTCAGGTTGTAGAACACCTTGCGGATGGGCTTGGCGAACGCCCAGTCGTAGGCGAAATTCATGAAGCAACCGTCAATGGTGTCGAACAGGCTCATGCCGGCGGCAAAGAGAATCGGCAACGACAAGATGGCGTAGAACGGGAGCCCACCGGCCACCGCGGTTCCCGCCAGCACGAGAAGGGCTACTTCGGTGGCGGTGTCGAACCCGAGGCCGAAGAGCACGCCGATCGGATAAATCTTCCAGGGCGTGTCGATCCGCTTCGCATAGCCGCCGAAGAACCGGTTCATCAATCCCCGGTTGTTCAACTGCCGCTCGAGCTCGTCGTTGTCATACCTCCCCAACTTCATCTCCCGGTAGACCTTGACGATCCCGACCAGGACGATGAGATTGAGGGCGGCGATCAGGTAGAGGAAGCCACCCGAAACCGAGGTGCCGACGATGTTGGTCGTCTGGTGGAGGCCTGACGAACCGTTGCCCACCTGGGCATCAAGGGCCCGAATGCCGAAGTTCAAGAAGATCGCCACCAGGAACACGATGGTCGAGTGCCCCAGGGAGAAGAAGAAGCCGACGCCCAGGGGACGTTGGCCGTCGTTGACGAGCTTCCTGGTCGTGTTGTCGATCGCCGCGATGTGATCAGCGTCAAATGCGTGCCGCATCCCAAGGGTGTAGGCCAACGCCCCGGTCCCGAATCCGAAAAGGCCCGTTTTCGAGATGTGGTAGTGATGGCCCGCCGCCGTGGCGAGGAGGCCCCACCCCACGACGTTGAGTCCGACGACGGCGAGGACCATGCCTCCGACCCGCAACCACTCCTTGGGGGTGAGGCCGTCACGAAGCTTCGCCAACCGGGAGGACGAGAGTGCTTCGTAGAGTGCAACCATAAGGTCCCTTCCTGGCAGATCCCGTTATCAGCAACCTAAGGCAATTGCGAGTTAGACGCAAGAGCGAAAGATCACCAACACTGTCGACAGGTATTCGGAACCGACCGGGACACGGATGAACCAATATTTTCCGGTCACGTAGGGCGTTGGGTTGCGATCCCGCGGGGTGACTCCCAGGATGGGAGAGGCGGCACGGGCTGAGGCGCGAGCCTCTTGGCACCTGGCATCGCCGCCTGCGAATGCGAGAGTATGAGCGCAGATGAGGAGGGACGCATGACGGTGACCGCTCTCGGCGACATTGACCTCACCGAGTACGACCTCTACCGGCAGGGGTTTCCACACCACGTGTTCACGCGGCTGCGCCGGGATGCACCGGTCTGGAAGCATCCGGAGACCGCCATGCTTCGTGACGCGGGGGTGTCGCCATTCTGGGTGCTGTCCCGGCACGACGACCTGCGGGCGGTGAACCGGGACACGGTCACCTTCACCGCATTTGACGGCGCGCAGATCCGGGACACGAGCGAAGAGCGCAAGGGAAAGATGCTCATCTCCATGGACGGGAAGCCCCATTCGCGCCTGCGGCGTCTCGTCTCTCACGGATTCACCCCGCGCATGCTCGACACCCTCGAGAGCCACCTGCGGTGGCGAACGAATCGAATACTCGACTCCATAGAGGGATCGGCCGATATCGACTTCGTCGGGGAAGTGGCCGAGCTCCTTCCGCTGCACGTGATCGCCGACATCATGGGCATCCCCGAGCACGAGCGCTCCGACGTCTTCAAAGGCACCAACACGATTCTTCGGGCCTTCGACCCCGAGGGTGGGGTCGGTCTCGAGCAGCGCCTGGAGACCGAACGTCAGCTCTTCGCGTACGCCAGCTCGTTCAACGACGCGAAACGGCGGGCGCCGGGCGATGATATCTGGTCGGTGCTGGTGCAGGCTGAGGTGGTGGACGACGACGGCACGCCGACCCGATTGAGCAACCACGAACTCGATCTCTTCTTCTTCCTTCTGGCCGCGGCGGGCTCCGAGACGACGCGCAACGCCATCTCGTACGGGATGCTCGCCCTCTTCGAGCACCCCGAGCAGCTGGTGAGGCTGCGAGCTGATCCGGGTCTCATGGACCTCGCCGTCAACGAGATACTCCGATGGAGCTCACCCGTGTCCTACTTCCGGAGGACGGCGACACGAGATGTCGAGCTGCGGGGGCAACAGATTCGATCCGGCGACCTGGTGACGTTCTGGCATCCCTCGGCCAATCGGGACGAGGACGTCTTCGACGAGCCCTTCACGTTCGATGTGGGGCGGACACCAAACGACCAGGTGGCATTCGGCGGTGGAGGCCCGCACCACTGCCTCGGAGCGACCCTGGCGAGGCGAGAGATCCGCATCATGTTCGAGTCACTCCTCGATCGATTCAGTTCCTTGGAGGTGACCGGCGATCCCGTGTGGGCCGTGCCGGGCCCGTTGGTGACCGTCGTCTGCTCCCTTGATCGCCTTCCGATGCGTCTTTGCTGAACCGCACGTTCGATCACCCACAGCCGGCGGGACGTGGGCGGTGGCCGGACTCTTGGGCCGGCATCGTCACACGCAACGAGGAAGGAAGCCACATGCAGGACCACAGGTTCGAATTCGTCGTGCACGGAACGCCCGAAGAAGTATGGGACGTCATGGCCGCACAATCGCGCACCGACGTCGACCGGGGCTCGGTGCAGATCGAGATCCTCCACCGGGGTGACGCCGACGGCAACGGCTTGGTGCGCCACTGCCACTTTCCCGTCCCGAAGTACTTGCTCTCCGGAGGCGTCGCAGAGTCCTGGGAATGGATCACCGAGGCCACGCGGCCCATCTCATGGCGCTACGACGCCGTGTCGAAGCCCCTCTGGTCCAGGTCAACAGGCTGGACTCGCCTCGAGGATGCGGGAGGGGGCACCACGAGGGTCTGCTTCCGGGAGACCTATGAAGCACGCAACCCCGTGCTCAGGCTGTTGCTGGAAAAGCCGGTGCACACGTTCATCTCCAAGGACAACGACCGCTTGATCGAAGCGGCGTTGGTAAGGGCCCTGGCCGAAGTCGGCGCGGTGAGAGAAAGGAACCAAGCGCCATGAAATTCGGGACGTATCACACCTACCAGGTGCCGCGCTGGACCACGACCGAGCAGGTCATGGCCGACGAACTGGAGCGGGTGCACCTGGCCGAGAGTCTCGGCTTCGACAGCGTGTGGGTCCCCGAACAGCACTTCTTCGACTACTGCGCCTGCCCGGACGCCCTGACCATGGTCACGTATCTCTTGGGCCAGACCACCAAGGTGAGGGTGGGCGCGGCCGTCGTCAACCTCAGCCTCACGCATCCGCTTCGCTTTGCCGAACGGGCCGCCCTTCTCGATCATCTGGGCCAAGGCCGGGTCGACCTGTGCGTCGGGCGCGGCTACCAATGGCCCCAGAACGTGGCCTTCGAGGTGGAGGAGGCCACGACCAAGGCGCGCTTCACCGAGTCGCTGGACATTGTCCTCGGGGCGTGGACCGGGGAGCCCAAGAGCTACGACGGGACGTACTTTCGATTCCCGTCCGTGCAGACGTGGCCCCGACCCGTACGGCGCCCGGACGAGATCCTCCTGATGAGCGTCGGCGGCACCACACCCCTGGAAGAGACGATCGAGCGAGGGGTCCCGCTGGCCCTGTCGTCGCCCTTCGCGCCGGTCGAGGCCACGGCCCAGGCGTTCTCCCGCTACGTCGATCTCCTCAAGGCCTCCGACCACGACGTCGACGCGTTCTTGGACCGGGCCATCATTTTGCTCTACACGTTGCTGGCGCCGTCCTCCGACGAAGCGCGCACCATCGCCAAGGAACCGTACGAATGGCACATGGCGCGGCTCGCTGCGCTGAGTGTGCCGCCGGGTCCGGATCATGAATGGAGCTCCCTGGTCTCCTACGGCCCTCCTCCCGAGATTCCCGACGCCGACTACCTCCGAGCCACCGAGACCAACCTTCTCTTCGACGACCCCGATGGCTTCAGCCAGAAGATCGATGTCCTGCGATCAGCCGGCGTGCGCAACATCGTCACCTGGATGGGCGTCGGAGGCGTCGCCCAAGAGCACGTCCTGCGATCCATGCGCCTCTTCGCCGAGGAGGTGCGCCCCCGCTTTGCATGACAACCCGCTCCCCGGGTGACAAGGACCTGGCTCTTGATTAGGGTCATGGCGCCGTTGGTGCGCGACGGCATGCGCTCGGGGAGGGCAGCTTATGAGTGACGCAGCAGGTGCCGTTGTCGTGGGGGGCGCTTCGGGAATCGGGGCCGCGGTCGTTGACATGTACCGGGCCCGAGGCACGTCGGTCCTCGTGTGGGACATTGCCGGTAAGCCCGATGTGGAATGTGACGTGGCCGACCCCGATGCGATCGATCGCGCGCTGGCCGAGACACTCGACCTGATCGGTCTTCCCGCCCAAGTGACGATCACGGCCGGAGTGGGGCACGTCGGAATGCTGCTCGACGAACCCGTCGAAGAATGGGATCGCGTGATCGCGGTCAACACGCGAGGTCCGTGGCTCGTGATGCGGGCACTGGCCAAGGCATCGATCGCTGCGTCGGCCCCTGCATCGTTCATCGCCACGTCGAGCGTCAGCGCGCGGCTGGTCGATCGCAGCATGGGCACCTACTGCGCGTCCAAGGCCGCGCTCAGCATGCTGGTGAAAGTTGCGGCGAGCGAGTGGGCGCCGCACAACATCCGTGTGAACGCGGTCGGGCCCGGCGTGACGCAGACGCCGATGTTGGGCGGGGCTCCGACCGGCCGGGGTTGGTGGGGCGCGGTGGAGGACCGCACACCCCTCGGCCGCCTCGGTCAGCCGGGCGACATCGCGCAGGCGATCCTGGCGCTCCACGAGCTCGAGTGGGTCACCGGGCAGGTTCTCGAGGTCGACGGTGGTCTCGCCCTCCACAGCCCCATCGATGCCTACGGTGAAAACATGCGACAGGGCGCAGAGGTGAACCGATGAAGATCCATCACAGCGCCATCTGCACCCGCGACATCGACGCCAGCGTTCGATTCTGGCGGGATGGGCTCGGCTTCGTCCAACAGATGGATGAGACATTCGAAGGCGATTGGCCCACCCTCTTCCAGGCTCGCGCTCCGGAGCTCCGCTCCGTCTTTCTCGGCGACCCCGAAGACACCACCGGCGGTCTCGTCGAGTTGGTGGAATTCCCGGCGGGCATCGACGACGGCACTCCCGACCAGGGGCCGCCGCAGGTCGGCTTCTTCCTCGTCTCGGTCTACCTGGAGGTCGAGCCCACGCTCCAGCGTCTGGCCAGCCTGGGCTTCAACGGAGAGGTCAGCCGCATCACGCTGCCCCAGGGGATCGAAATGGCGGTCGTCCATGACCCGAACGGTGTCCGGGTGGAATTGATCGGCCTGGGATCCGCGGTTGACCCGCTGACCCAGTAGCCCAACCCTCCTCAACGAGCGCGGCGACCGGATCGCTTCAGGCGGACGCCCTGGCACACCGTCGCCACGAGGTCACCCTCGGCGCCGGTGATGGTGGCGGAGACGAGGGCGTGATCACCCTGGCGGGAACTCAACCTCGCATCGAGGAAGAGCCAGTCGTCGAAGCGCGGCACACCGTGAAACCAGATCGCATGGTCGACGGTCAACGGCGTGGCGCTCGGGTCACCCCCCGCTTCATGGGCCACCAGGACGAGCGCCATGTCTGAGACGAACGCAATCGCCGCCGCGTGCAGTGCCGGGTCGTCGGGGAGTCCGACCCGAGGCTTCACCCATAAGGGATGGATCGCCTCAGGATCGTGGTGGACGACCTCGACCTCGTCGAACCCCCACCGCACCACGAACGGGGACCTGTGGTCCGACGACTTCGGTGGGGTGACGTCGAGGTGTGGCGCTGCCGACGCACCGGCCTCCTGGGGGAGCGTCTCGAGCGCGACCTGCACCGTTGCAATCGGGCGACCGCCCTGGTCGAGGGTGAGTCGGCGGTGCCGGGTCGAACGACCGTCCCGCAGCGTGGCCACCGAAATGTCGATGCCGGACCCGGCCTCACCACGGTCGAGAAGTTGCGCTTGCAGCGACACCGGGATGAAAGTGCCATCGGGCGACGTGGTCGCCGCCACCACCGCCAAACCGAACAGTTGCCCCCCGAAAATCGAAGGGCTGGAGATTACTTTGGTGTCGGCGTAGAGCGCATCACCCTCACCCGACACAACGAAGAGATCTGCGAGTCGCTGTCCGGCGTACTGGTCCACCTCACCCAACAGGGTCACCGGCGATGCTCAGAAGAATCCGACAGAACTCCTCGGGCCGCGACACGAAGGGCGAGTGATCGGTGTCGATGCTCTCGACACGCCCGGCCTTCTGTGCCATGACCCGTTGCATCTCAGCCGAGAGGGCACGGTCTCGCTCACACACGATGTACGTCGTCGGAATCGACTTCCAGGGATCTGCTCCGGGGCTGGCGGCCATTCCTCCGGCGGCCGTGGGGCGCATGCGCAACGACGCCGGCTCGGCGATTTCCCGCGGCGTCTCCTGGTAGAAGCAGTCGAGCGCAGTTTCGGCGGAGAAGATCATGAAGCCGTCGTCCGTGTACTCGAGCTGCTGCATGAGCGGCGTGGGGGGGAAGTCTCCCGCCTGGGCGAGCACGTCCTCTTCCGAAGCCATCAAGACCGCGGCAACGTAGACCAGCTGCGCCACGTCGTCCCGGCCACCCGCCGCCTCGGAGATCACGAGGCCTCCGTAGGAGTGCCCCACCAGGATCGCCGGTTCGGTCTGGACGTCGAGGCACTCCCGGACCGCGGCCGCGTCGTCCCCCAAGCCGGTGAGGGGAAGGTCGAGGGAAGTCGACCGGTGGCCGCCAGCCGCGAGATCTCGCTCGGTGCGCTCCCAGCACCACGCACCGTGGCCTGCGCCATGCACCAGGACGAAGTTGCTCATCGGCCCGACTCTGCGGTGTCACGGCCACTCCGGAGCAGAGTGCCGCTGCGGGACGGGAGAAGGGCCCCGTCCTTGAGAATCGGAGAGCCGTTGACGACGACGTGATCGATGCCCTCGGACTCGGCGTACAGGCGCCCGGCGCCCCCCGGAAGGTCGTAGCGCATGGCCACCTCGTGGCTGGCCACGGTGGCCGGATCCAGCACCACGAGATCCGCGTAACTACCCTCGGCCACCCTTCCCCGATCGGTGATGCCGTAGAGATGGGCCGGCTCTTCGGTCATGTGGTGCACCGCCTCTTCCAGCGAAAGGACGCCGTGGCGACGGACCGCCTCCGCCAGAATGACGGTCGGATAGTTGAAGGTGGCGAGGAGATCGAGGTGGGCGCCGGCGTCGGAACCGCCGAGCAGCGCCCGGCCGTCCCGGATGATGGCGACCCGCTGTTCCCAATCCTCCTTGCTGAGGACCGGGGTCGCCGCCCCGAACGATGTCCGCAATTCGTCGGCGACGGCGATGTCACAGAGAACATCCCACGCCTCCCGACCTTCTTGCTCGGCGATGTCACCGATGCGAGCGCCTTTGTACTGGGCGTTCTCGGGTGCCGCGACATCGAAGATGTAGTGGTCCTCCCATGTCATCAGGCGCCGCATGGGATACGTCTCGCTCTGCGCCGCCGCGTTGAGCACAGCACGCGCCGCCGGGTCGGAGAACAGGGCGATGCGCTCGTCGCGTGACGTCTTCATGGCGCTCTCCCAGCCCGGAATGGAGTCGAGGAAGAACCCGCTGGCGAAGTTGAAACGCATCGTGACGGGGAGTGGCAACGTCAGCGCCACGACCTCACCCCCACGGGCGCGCGCGTAGTCTCCGGGAGCCAAGCGCTCGTCGATCTCCTTCTGGCCGAGGCTACCGACGAGGAGATTCCAGTTGAGCGGTCGCTGTGCCGCGGCCGACATATTGGTCATCAGTTCGACGGCCCAGGCGTCGAAGACGCCGATCATCGGGATGAACTCGAGGCTGGTCCCCGGGAACTCACCGGCCACTGCGCTGAGTGCGATCAGTTCTTCGGCGGTGGCGTGGCGCGACGGCACCATCTCGCCGTCCGCGTCGTTGTGGGTCCGGGCCCACGACGAGGAGAACCCCAACGCGCCTGCCTCGAAGGCCCGCCTGAGGGCATCGGCCATCTGACCGACTTCGTCACTCGTGGCCGCCCGCTGGGTGGCCTCGGGGCCCATGACCAGGCGCCGTATGGCCGAGTGCCCGACCATGAAGGCGGCATTGATGCCCAGTTTGGGTTCGACGGCCGCCAGATATTCGTCGGTCGACCGCCAGTCCCATGGCACTCCCAGACGCAGCGATTCGACGGGCATGCCCTCGACCCGGGCCAGCATGCGCAGAAGGTACTCGGCGTCACCCGCATCCCCCGAGAGCGGCTGGATGCTGAAACCGCAATTGCCGGCCAACGCCGTGGTCACGCCGTGGAACGGGGAGGGGGTGAGCGCGCCATCCCAGAAGACCTGGGCGTCGAAGTGGGTGTGCACGTCGATGAACCCCGGTGTCACCACCTTTCCGCTGGCATCGATCACCGCGGTCGCCTCCGTATCGAGCTGGCCGATCGCCACCACGCGGTCGCCCTGGACCCCGACGTCCGCCCGTCGACGGGGTGCCCCGGAACCGTCGATGAGGTCGCCACCTCGGATGATCAGATCAAGCACGTTCCCTCCCTTTTGGGCTGCCCGCCCTGGTCGTCCATGGTCCCCGTTCGGTGTCCCGGCAAGGATGTTCGGACGCGCGCCACACTAAACGAGCAGGTCAACGTGGAACAACTACGATGCGAATCGTCGCAGCGGCCACGAGACGTGGCGATGTCTGCGAACCTGGAGGGAGTGAGCCACGATGTTTGACCTCACGGTCGAAGACGGACTGTTCTTGGATGGGACCGGCTCTCCCGCAGAGCGCCGCGACGTCGCGATCAGCGGAGGGCGGATCGTAGAGATCGCTGAGCCGGGCACGCTCGGCCGGAGCAGACGGCGGATCGGGGCCACCGGAAAGGTGGTCACCCCGGGGTTCATCGACGTCCATACGCATTACGACGCCCAGGTCTTGTGGGACCCCTACCTGTCGCCCTCATCGCTCCACGGGGTGACGACGGTGATCGGCGGCAACTGCGGGTTCTCCATCGCTCCGCTCGGCGAGCACGACGACGGCTACATGCTCCGCATGCTGGCCGAAGTCGAGGCCATCCCGGCGGAGGCCCTCGAGGCGGGAGCAGGGTGGGATTGGCGGTCCTTCGGGGAGTATCTCGACGCCGTAGAGGCAGCGAGGCCGGCGCTGAACTTCGGCGTGATGGCGGGTCACTCCGCACTGCGCCGGGCCGTGCTCGGGGACCGGCACACCGAGCCCGATCCTGGGCCCGCGGCCCTCTCCGCCATGCGCGCCTTGCTGCGCGAGGCACTTGCGGCCGGCGCGCTCGGCTTCTCCTCGTCATGGAATTCGCTCCACACGGACGGGGAGGGCGAACCCGTTCCCTCACGCTTCTCACTCGCCGCTGAGTTGGTGGCGCTGGCGGGCGAAGTGTCCGCCTACCCGGGCACGCAGATCGAGTTCATCCCGACGGTGGGCGCGTTCAGCGACGAGCACATCGAGACGATGATCGCCATGTCGCTGGCATCGGGGCGCACACTCAATTGGAACGTGCTCATACCCGAGAACCCCGACGTGGCCCGACAGCAACTCGCGGTCTCGGACCTGGCCGCAACGAGGGGGGCATCCATCGTGGCCCTCACCTACCCGGGTCCGACGGCCGTGCGCGCCTCCCGCCGGAGTTCCCTGTTCCGGTCCGTCCCGGGGTGGGACGAGCTGCTCGACCTTCCGACCAAGGTTGCGGTCGAGGAACTTCGGAATCCCGAGGTGCGGAGCCGCCTTCGTCGATCCGCCCAGGAGTCCGGCTCGGCCCTGGCCGCCGTCGTGGCCGCCTTGGTCGTGGCCGACACCCACTCGGCGGCCCGCTCGTCCTCCGCCGGACGCCGGCTCGGAGAGATCGCCACGGAGGGGCCGGGTGACGCGTTCGATGCGCTGTTCGACATCTGGATCGCCGACGAGCTCCGCACCGGGTTCCAGCCCGAGCCGATCGCGAACAGCGCCGCCAGTTGGGCGGTACGGCTCGAGTCGCTGCACGATCCACGCGTGATCATTGGCGCGTCGGATGCCGGTGCGCACGTCGAGATGCTGTCGACATTCGACTACGCGCCTGTCCTCCTGGCGCTCACCCGCCGATCAGGCACCCTCACCTTGCCCGAGGCGGTGCACAAGCTGACGGACATCCCGGCCCGCCTCTACGGTCTGGAAGGCCGCGGCCGGCTCGTCGAAGGTGCATGGGCCGACCTCGTCGTCTTCGATCCCGAGACAGTCGGGCCAGGCGCCCCCGGGTGGCGTGACGACCTCCCGGGAGGTGCCGGCCGGATCTACAACGAGCCGACGGGCATCGACCACGTCGTCGTCAACGGGACCGAAGTCACCGGACCCTCGGGTCTGACCGGCGAGCGTTCGGGCAAGCTCCTGCGCGGTGGCACCGATACGGTCTGATCGGTCTTTCGAACGAGCCGCTCACGGCGCGCAGCCGGCGTCCACGGGAAGGGCAACTCCCGTCACATACCGCGCCGCGTCGGAGACCAGCACTTCCGCGACCTTCAGCCTTCTTTCGAAACGCTCCGCCGCTCGATCGATGCAAACCGCTTTTCCGCATCGGGGTTGATGCCCCAACTCCAGATCACGTCCGGTTCGATGCGGATGCGCAAACTCCCGTCGTGCTCCTCGACGGTGGCGGAGCCACGAACCTTGATCCCCCGCGGGCTCCAGGGGTCGGTCGAGGCAAGATCGTCGATGACGATGGTGGCCCGGGGGTTCTCCTGCAGATGCCCGAAGCGGACCGTCTTGGTCAGGTCGATCCCACCGCTGACGATGGAGTCACCCTCCACGCCGAACCCCACGGCAGACACGTCGGGCTGCCCCGACCTCGACGCGGTGGCCAATCGCGACAACCGCTGAGATCTGAGGTACTCAATTTCGAGCTCCGTGAATGCGCCCATGCGCCTCCTCCTCCTTCGGAGCGCGGCCTCCTGTGGAGGCCGCCCTTGGTGGCAGACTACCGACTCGACCTTTCACCCCTGCAAGGGGCTGGGAGCTGCGGTGCGCGGCTAGGCGCAGCTCGAGCTGATCGAACCCGGAGGGGGAGCATCGATGTCATGGTCCCCACACGCCCCGCCCTGGTCGCAGAGGGGCACGTTGGAGTCGGTGAACTTCTGGCATTGCTGAACCGGGCAGCCGAAGTTCGCCAGCTCAGGTGCGAGGTTCTAGGCGACCGTGCTGCTGATGACCTTGAAGGTCGAACCCGGTGCGAAGCAGTAGCCGGTCGCGATCGGCTGCAATGGGAAGAACCCTTCGTGGTCCTTGGTGTTGTAGCTGAAGTACGCGAGATGCTCAGCCGCGAGATTGGGATTGACCAACGCGTTGGGGTCGTAGGCTGGATTCGACACCATGGCTTCGACGTCACCGGTCGACGGCTGGAGTACGACGACCGCTCATCGGGCCTTACGGTCAGCTCTTCGGTCCCCGGCAAAGTCGTCGATCGACGGGCGCGACACCGCACTACATTCTCATATTCTCCACCGCGGGAACGAGAATGCGCCGGCGCGGGCCGCGCCTTACGGGCGCTGGGCGAGGGGTCAGACCGCTACGGTGACACCGATGAAGGCCGGTCGCCACTCATGAGCCCACCCCTCAAGTCCAAGGACCTGTGTTGGTGCGGCAGCGGGCGCAAGTACAAGCGATGCCACCAAGCCAGCCAGGAACGGGTGCTTCCCGGCCTCGTCTCGCACCGGCGCGGCGTGCCGCCGGGGATCATCGGACCCGACTACGCCGAGCGGGGGCGTCCGGTCAAGGTGGACGAGCCCATGGTCAAGAGCAACGACGTCATCGAGCGGATGCGACGGGCAGGTCGGGTGGCGGCCGACGTGCTGCAGACGACCGCCGGCGCGGTCAAGGCGGGGACCACCACCGATGAGCTCGACGCGATCTGCCACGAGGCCACGGTGCAGCACGGGGCGTACCCGAGCCCCCTCAACTATCACGGCTATCCCAAGTCGCTCTGCACCTCGGTGAACGAAGTCATCTGTCACGGCATACCCGACTCAAGACCGCTGAGCGAGGGCGACATCGTGAACCTCGACGTCACCGTCTACCTCGACGGCGTGCACGGTGACACCAACGCGACCTTCGGCGTGGGGAACATCGACGACGCGTCGAAGCGACTGATCGTCGTCACCCGGGAAAGCCTGGACAAGGGCATTGAGGCCGTCGCACCCGGACGACCCATCAGCGACGTCGGCCGGGCGATCCAGCGTCACGCCGAGGCGGCTGGATTCGGCGTGGTGCGTGACTACTGCGGCCACGGCATCGGCGAAGTGTTCCACTCACTCCCACAGATCCCCCACTACTACGAGCCCTCGGCCCGGACGGTCATGGAGCCCGGCATGACCTTCACGATTGAGCCGATGATCACACTGGGCACCTGGCGGCACGTGCTCTGGGACGACGGCTGGACCGCGGTCACCGCGGACGGATGCCGCACCGCACAATTCGAGCACACGATTCTGGTGACAGAGACGGGGGCCGACGTCCTGACGCGCATCGGGTGAGTCGCCCTCGGGGCTCCCGACGCACGCTGATGCGACCCGTCGCCTACTCGAGCGCCGGACCGCCGAGTTGTGGACCACCGTTCACGGAGAACGTCTCGCCGCTGACATAGGACGAGGCGTCGCTGCTGAGGAACAGGATGGACGACGCCACGTCCACAGGCTCGCCAACCCGCCCGAGGGGTATGCCCTGACGAAACGCCTCGGGATCGATGCCGGCCACCTTCCACGCGTCAACCGCCCGTTCCGAGGCGACGAGCCCGACCGCGACGCAGTTCGCCCGTATGCCGAAACGTCCCCATTCACCCGCGGTCACCCGCGTGAACATCTGGAGTGCAGCCTTGGCCGCGCTGTACCCGGCGCCATGCCGGACCCCGTTGACCCCGGCCCCGGAGGAAACGTTCACTATCACGCCTGACCGCTGCTCGATCATGTGGTGTCCCGCTTCGCGCGTGCAGAGAAACGGACCGCGCACATTCAGTGCGAAGACCGAATCCCACGCCTTGGTGGGGGTGCTCTCCAGTGGTCCCATCCGGGTGCCGCCCGCGTTGTTCACAAGGATGTCGACACGACCGAACGCCTCGATCGTGGCGGCCATCAGATCGACCACTGATTCTTCGACTTTGACGTCGGTCGGCACCGCGAGGGCCCGCGTGGACGACGACCCCTCGATCTCCGCCGCCACCGACTCTATCTGTGCGCCCGTCCGGGCGGCGAGAACCACGGCGCCTGCGCCGTGAGCCGCGAAGAGCCGGGCGGTCGCCGCCCCGATCCCCGTTCCCCCACCGGTGATGATGGCCACACGCCCGCGTAGATTCAATCCATCGTCCATCACCGTCGAACCATAGACGGGCGGCTGAGGATGCACGATGTCCGTCGGGTGGCCCTCTCCGCCCGGCGTGCCAGACTCCGGCCCGAAGGAAACGGACCCGTTGACGGAACCTGAACCCCCAGCCGAGAGAGCCGGAGCGCCCGACCAGCTCACCTTCGCCACGGGTCGGGGTCGATGGGTCATCGCTGCCACCGTGCTGGGTTCGGGCATGGCCTCGATCGACGCCACGGTGGTGGGCATCGCACTCCCGACCATCGGCCGGGCCTTTCACAGTGGCGTGGGCACCTTGCAATGGGTTGTTTCGGGATACTCGCTGACGCTGGCCGCGTTCTTGCTCCTCGGCGGCTCCCTGGGCGACCGCATGGGACGCAAGCGGATCTTCACCGTCGGCATCGTGTGGTTCACCGTGGCCTCGATGTGTTGCGGGTTTGCCCCCAATGCCGGCACGCTCATCGCCGCCCGCATCCTCCAGGGCGTCGGCGGTGCGCTCCTGGCCCCGGCCAGCCTGGCCATTCTCCAGGCTTCGTTTCGCCCTGACGACCGGTCCCGGGCCATCGGCGCCTGGTCGGGACTCGGTGGGGTGGCGACAGCCGCCGGGCCGCTGCTGGGCGGGTACCTGATCGTGGCCGCTTCGTGGAGATGGGTGTTCTTCATCAACCTCCCGGTGGCCGTCGTCGTGCTCCTCGTGACCCGCCGCCACGTCCCCGAGACGCGAGATCCCTCGACCGCCGGCCACGTGGATTTCCTGGGCGCCGGCCTTGCCGTCCTCTTTCTGGCCGGCCTCACGTACGGGCTCATCGAGGCGCCGAGCCACGGGTGGTCCAGTCCAGTCGTGCTCGCCGGTTTGATCGCCGCCGCAGTGACGGCCCCGGCGTTTCTCGTGGTCGAGCGCGTCCGCGCGCACCCCATGCTTCCACTCGGGCTGTTTCGAACCCGGCAGTTCAGCGGGGCCAACGCGGTCACCTTCGTCGTCTACGGCGCCCTGGGCGGGGCCCTGTTCCTCCTCCCGGTGGAGCTTCAGCTGGTCGTGCGCTACAGCCCGCTCGGGTCCGGGTTGGCCCTCCTTCCGGTGACCGGGATCATGTTGCTCTTCTCAGCCCGTTCCGGGCAGCTGGCGGCGCGTATCGGCCCCCGCCTGCAGATGACCGCCGGACCCCTCGTCGTGGCAGCCGGTCTCCTGCTCCTGACCCGGGCCACGCACAGCGGGAGCTACCTGGTCGAGGTACTGCCGGCCGTCATCGTCTTCGGCGCAGGCCTGGCCCTCACGGTGGCGCCGCTCACCTCCACCGCCATGGGTGCCGCACCGGCCGAGCATGCCGGCGTGGCCTCCGCCGTCAACAACGTGGTGGCACGGGCTGCCAGCCTGCTGGCCGTGGCCATCCTTCCGCTCGTAGCCGGGATCACCGGTGCCGCGGCGCTCCACCCGCACCACTTCGCCGGCGGGTTCCGCAACGCCATGATCATCACCGGCCTCGCCTGCGCGGCCGGTGGCCTGCTGGCGGCCGCCACCATCCGCAACCCGCAGAACGCACCACGAATCCTCAACCGCCGGTGGCCGAGATACTCCTGCGCACTCGACGGCACACCGCTCATGTCCGACGGTGCGGCGGATGACGCGACGACGGACAGCTGAACGCACAAGAGACGAATCCGCCTTCAGGAGCGAGAACCCGGTGTGGTCGGAAGGCCGGCGTCCTCCCACGCCACGAACCCACCTTCGAGGTCCGTCACGGCCGTGCGCCCCACGCGCAGCAGGCTGGCCGCGGCCAAACTGGAGGCGTACCCCTCCTGGCACACGACGACGACGGGTCGGTCGGGGTCCTCCGCTTCGGGCAGGCGGTGGGACCCGCCGGGATCGAGACGCCACTCGAGGTCGTTGCGTTCGACGACGAAGGCCCCGGGGATGTCGCCGAACTCGGCCCGTTGCGCCACCGGCCGGATGTCGATCAACAAGCCGCCCCCGTCGTGGATCTGCTTCGCCTGTAGCGCATCGACGCGGCGGAGACCGCGGCGGGCCTGCGCCAGTAACCGATCGACTGCGCTCAAGGGGCCCACGAGGGATCGGAGCCGTACACGGCCCGATCGACGACGAGACCTCGGACCTCTTGGCGGTAGAAGGTCATGGACGGCATGGGAGGAGAGTAGGCGTGCACGCTGGTAGCCGGAGCGGGTGCCGCGTTCACCACATCGTGGATGTAGGTGGGGCCGAAGGCCGTGCCCCCGCCTGCCGCGAGGGTCCGGCGGGCCACCGTGCGGTCGGCTTGGATGTAGTGCTCCTCGAGGGTGCCCGCCATCACCCACAGTGCCCCGACCGTTGCGCCATGGTCGTGCAGCTCGAGACGCCGGTTCTGCGGCCAATGGATGGCCCAGATCTCCAATTCGTCGGTGAGCTCCAAGAGCTCGTACCGGCGCTCGGTCAGCGCGGGGTCGGCCAGCGGCAGCAAACCGTCCATTTCCGTGACGTAGGCCTGCACGGCGTCGAGAAGCGCCAGCGGCCCCACTCCTGGCGGCGTCCGGGCGTCATCCCGGGGCAACCGGTGGCGGTGGGCGCCCCCTCCGGGGAGGATCCGTCGTTCCTGCGTGATCGTCATCGTTGACTCTCCCGAACCGGTCGCCCGGCCTTAGATCCTTATTTCCGATGAGTTTAGTCATGTTTACGCACACGGCCAAGTGCGGTCCACGCCGACCTCCTCCCGGGACCGCCACACGAGCACGCCAACGCTCAGGCTGAAACGCCAGCCCCCACCGCAGAGGGATCGGCGTCACCCGGCGCACCGTGGCAGGAATCATCCGTCCCGGCCTCGGGCCGCCGGGCCCCGGTGCGCACGGCGATGGCTTCGGTGACCGACACGTCGGCGCCGCACGCCACACACCGCCGCCGATCGTCGAGCTCGCCCCCGCACCCGCGGTGCTGGAGGACGATGGGCGGATCACCCTCTATGGCGTAAGTGTCGCCCCAGTGCAGGAGCGACACCAGAACGGGCCACAGGTCGGCTCCCTTGGTGGTGAGCCGGTACTCGTAGCGCACCGGTCGCTCCTGGTAGGGCCGTTTCACGACGATCCCGTACTCGAGCAACCGCTCCAGACGGCTCTGGAGGATGTTGCGGGCCACCCCGAGATCCCGCTGCAGATCGTCGAAGCGACGGATCCCCAAAAAGATGTCGCGCACGATCAGTATGGTCCACCGCTCACCGATGATCTCGAGCGTGGAGGCCATGGAGCAGTACTGGGTTGGATAGTCCCGGTTCAGCATGCATCCAGCATAGCCCATGTTTCGGACCACTGCATTGCATTATGCAACTCAAGATTCTAGGCTTCGTTGTATGACACAACTAACTGCATTGTGTGGCGATACCCCTAAACGGTCGGCGGCACGGCCCACCCTGACGGCGCTGGTCGTACTGACGGGGGTGTTCCTGTCGTCGCTCGACCTGTTCATCGTGAACATCGCCTTCCCGAGCATCTCGCACAGCTTCCACGGGGAGTCGCTGCGCTCGATGTCATGGGTGCTGAGCGCGTACACCATCGTCTTCGCCTCCTTGCTGGTGCCGGCGGGCCGTTGGGCCGATCGGGCCGGTCGGAAGAAGGCCTTCCTGCTCGGGCTGGGCATCTTCACCGCCTCCTCGGCGCTGTGTGCCGTCGCACCGTCGCTCGGGCTCCTCGTGGCCGCCCGCATCCTCCAGGCCAGCGGGGGTGCGCTCATGTTGCCGACCTCACTCGGCCTCCTTCTCCCCGCCTTCGGGCCGGCCCGCAAGGGGGCGGCGATCGGCCTGTGGTCGGCCGTGGGAGGCGCGGCAGCCGCCTTCGGTCCGCCCATCGGAGGTCTTCTGGTCCAGGCCAGCTGGCGCTGGGTCTTCCTGGTGAATCTGCCCCTCAGCCTTATCGCGCTCGTCGTCGGCGTGCGTGTCCTGCGGGAGATCAAGGACCCCGTGGCGCACAAGGCAGACCTCTTGGGGGCCGCGTTGCTCTCGACCGCGGTGGCCAGCCTGGCTGCGGCCATCGTCGAGGGATCGAGCTGGGGCTGGACGAGCGCGTCGATCCTGGGAGCGTTCGGGCTGGCCGTCATCGCAAGCATGGCCCTGGTGGTCCGCTCGGGCCGGCACCCCAACCCGATCATCGAGCCGGCGGTCATCCGCCACCGGGCCGTGGCCCTCGCCGACGCGAGCTCACTCGTCTTCTTTGCCGGCTTCGGCGCCATGGTGCTCGGGGGTGTCCTCTTCCTCACGGGGGTCTGGCACGAGTCCGTGCTGCGGGCCGGCTTCATGATCGCCCCCGGCCCACTGGTGGCCTCGATGGCCGCCTTCCCCGGAGGGTTGCTCGGCGCGCGCTTCAGCCATCGGGCCGTCGGCACGGTCGGCAGCCTGCTCTTCGCCGGCTCCGCCATCTGGTGGCTCACCCGGATCGGGGTGGCGCCGGACTACGCCGCCGCCTACCTTCCCGGCAGCCTGGGCGGAGGCATCGGGGTGGGCCTCATGCTCCCCGCCCTTGGTGGCGCGGCCACCGCACCCCTCCCACCCGAACGCTCGGCCACCGGCACGGCCCTCTACGCCATGTGCCGGCAGATCGGCCTGGCTCTCGGAGTCTCGTGCCTGGTGGCGGTACTCGGCACCGCCACCGGTCTCCACGCGGTGCACGCGTTCCATCACGCCTGGATCTTCATGGCGGCGTGCAGCCTGACGGCCGGGCTCATTTTGCAGGCGATCCCCCGCAAGGCGCGGGTCGGCCACGTGCGCGTCGTGGCCTGCGCCGCAGAACGGCCGGCCTACGTGCTGGCGGCCGGCAAGTGATCCGAAGGTAGATAGCCCGGGTTCGCCACCACCAACTGGTCGCGCGCCGACGCGGCGAGGGCGCGGCCGACCGCAGTCCACGCCGCATCGCACGCTCCGGAGCGGATGGCGCCGGCCAACGACCGGTCGCCGTCGAAACCGAGCGCCTCGAGACGGCCTCGGTGCGTTGCGGTGAAGACCGCTCCCCACCGCAACTCACGCTCGATGATCGACAGCACGTGGCGACTGACGCGGGCCGTGAAGCGCGCCCCACGCTCGACCTCGTCATCGGCCGTGCGCTCGAGGTCCTCGCGTACCGCCTCGACGAGCTCGATGGCGGTCGGACGGCCAAAGGGCGGCGGTGGATCGGGCCAGGCCGCCTCTTCGGGCGGGGTGGGCCAGGGCGGGGTGGGCGCCAGCCCCAGGAGAACGAACAGGTCCCACTCGCTTTCGCAGACGCGACGGCCGATGGCCGCCAGCTCGACCGACCGCGTGGTCCCGCTGAGGTGGGCCGACGCCTGCATGGCGCAGATGGTGGCCCACTTCACCGTGGCGTAGACCGACCACCAACGAAGACGCGCCGCGTCGATGGCCTCACCACCCGCCGACACATAGGCGTCCAGCAGCTCGGCCACATCCCCGAAGCCGCCCACCTCTCCCGTCCCGCCGAAGCGCCACGCCGGGGCACAGAGCCATGCCAGGTCCTCTGCCGGGTCGCCCACATGTGCCAGCTCCCAATCGAGGACGCCCCGTAGCCCTGCGGGACCGATCATGAGGTTGCCGAGGCGGAAGTCCCCGTGCACCGGCACCCGTCGGGACCCGGCCGGGCGGTTGACGGTGAGCCACCGGGCACCGAATTCGAGGGCCGGACGTACCTCACCCAACGCATCGAGAAAGGACAACGGGTCGTCGAGCGGGTCGTGGTCCGCCAGTCCCTCCATGACCTCGGGGCCGAGGGCATGAATCGCCGCCAACGCGCTGCCGCAATGGGCCGTGAGGGCGGCGCGGGCCGCCGCCCACTCAGGGTCGCGCAGGATCTTGCGCGGGATGGTCTCACCCTCGAGGCGCTCGACCACCAGCCAACCGCAGCCCAGCCCGTCCGCCTCATCGTCGCCGTGGGCCAGCACGCGGGGCACCGGAACGCCCGCCGCACCGGCGGCCCGGAGCAGGGCAACCTCCCCGCGCACCCGGCCCGGACCCGCGATGCCCTTGCCGCGGTCTTGCTGGATGATGCGCGCGTGGCACGTGCCGTCGGGATCGACCAGATCGAAGGCGCTCGTCACGCGGGAGGCCCCGCCGGAGACCTGGCGCAGATGGCGGACCTCGCCGCCGAGCGCGCGCCCGAGCGCGCGAGCCACCTCTTCGGTCGGGGGGCCCACGGAGCTGGCGGACGGCGTCATCCGCTACTCGACGGGGACGACAGGCCTCCCGCTGCCGTCAGTTTGGTGCAGGTACTCGGAGATGCCATAGCCGGTGCGGGTGGTTCCGTCCGGGTCGTGGTACGTCCAGCGCGCCAATCCCTCGTTGACCACGGTCCCGCTCACCTGGCGGGTGCCGGCGACACGCAGCACGTCACCCCGGAGGTCATAGGTCCGCCCACTCTTGTCGAGCACCGCCAGGTGCACGACCTTGTGGGTCAGCCCGTCGTCGGCCAATTCCGTGCGCAGTCGCCACTCGGCGACGCTGGTGACCGCATCGCCGTCCCACACCCACCCTCGGTGAAGGTCACCGGCCTCGGTGCCGAGGCGGATCCCCCCGAAGTGCATGTCGTCGCCCACGTTGATGCTGAACCACCGCCACATCTTCGGCCCGCCCCAGCGGCGCGGGCCCCACGACTTGTCCCGGTTGCCATGTGCCCCTTGCCACGCCAGGCGCGCACCGTCGACCGTGAGCCACCCGGTCCACCGGCCGGCCTGTTCGAAGTGGCCCTTGCCCACCGTCCCCGCCGCCGCCACGGCCTGGGCGGACGCCGGCCTCCCGGCGTGACCGTCCGCTCCCCGCTGACCATCGGTGCCGATGGCGGGCGTCACCGCGTCGAAGCGCACATCGAAGGCGACGCGCACCGACTCTGCCGGCGGTGGATCCGGGCCGTCGTCCACCGGGCGCGCTCCGTTCGTGCAGGGCCGCGCCGGCGCATCGGCGTCCATGGTCAGCCGCCACGAACCGAGGGCGGCCAGCATCTCGTAGCGGACGCCGCCGACGTCGAGCACCGAGTCGACCATCTCGTGCTGCTCCTTGACGGAGCGGTACTCGGCCACCCGCCCGTCGGGCAGCCAGACCGACACGGCGACATCCATCGTCCTCTCATTGGGGCGGATCCCGACGCGGGTGAAGAAGCCCGAGTCGGTGGCCGGGTCATAGGCGTTGAAGTAGTACGACTCGCTCCACGCCGTGTCCTGCTCGACGGGATGCGCCAGTTCGTGCCGGGCTTCGAGGATGGGCATCGCTACACCATCGCCCTTCGGGCCGCGGCGTCCAACCCACCGCCGGGGTGGGCGGCCACGCCCGCGTCGGGTCCGGCCCGCCGGGAGGCGGCAACGGGCCGGGGACAGGCGTCGGCATCTTGTGTGAAACTCACCGGGGCAAACGTAGCGACGATCCGGGTCGCGGTCGATCTACCCGAACAGGGGGCGAGATGCGCGCTGCAGTCACCAGGGGCGGCCGGCTCGTGGTGGGCGAGGTGGACGACGTGACACCGGGCTCCGGCCACGTCGTGGCCCGCTCCCTGGCCGCCGGCATCTGCGGGTCGGACCTCCATGCCCTGGCCGACTTCACCCACTTCACCGGCTTGATCGATGCGGTCGGCGTGCCCGCGCTCGACCCGGCCCACGACTGCGTCTTCGGGCACGAGTTCTGCGCCGAAATCGTCGATCACGGTCCCGACACCTCGCGCACCCTGCCCGTGGGCACCCGCGTCTGCTCGGTGCCGATCATCGTCGGGCGCGGGGGCGGGGGCGGGGGCGGGGGCGGGGGCGGGGGCGTCGAGCAGATCGGGTATTCGAACGTCTTCCCCGGCGCCTTGGCCGAGTACATGGCACTCCAGGAGATGCTGCTGCTCCCGGTGCCCGAGTCGCTCAGCACCGACATGGCGGCCCTGACCGAGCCCTTGGCCGTGGGCGAGCACGCCGTGGGCCTCTCGGGGCTGGTGCCCGGGCAGCCCTGCCTTGTCGTCGGCTGCGGACCGGTCGGGCTGGCGGTCATCGCCGCCTTGAAAGGTCGGGGCCACGGTCCCGTGCTGGCCGCCGACTTCTCACCCACCCGCCGGCGTCTGGCCGAGGCCTTCGGGGCCGACGAGGTCATCGATCCGGCCGCCTCTTCGCCCCACGACCGTTGGGCCTCCTTCGGCGTGGCCCGGACCGTGATGGAGCGGGCCGGCGCTGAGATGTTCGGCCAGGAGATGACCGACCCGGTCATCTTCGAAGCGGTCGGCGTGCCCGGCATGTTGCAGTCGCTCATCGCCGACGCCCCACCGCGCAGCCGCATCGTGGTGGTCGGCGTGTGCATGCACAGCGACACCATCGAACCCTTCATGGCGGTGGTCAAGGAGATCGAATTCCGCTTCTCGTTCGGCTACGGCCCGGCCGAGTTCGCGGCCACGCTGGGACGTCTCGGGGGCGGCATCCCCGGAGCCGACCTCCTCGTCACCTCATCGGTCGATCTGGCCGGCACGCCCGGAGCGTTCGAGACCCTGCGCACGCCGGGCGAGCACGGCAAGATTCTGGTGCATCCGTAAGCGCCGGCCGCCACCCGACCCATCTCCACCGAGAGGACCACACCAGCCATGACGACCATCGATGCCGGTGATCACCTGAATTTCGGCATTTTCCTGGCCCCGTTCCATCCCGTGGGCCAGAGCCCGACGCTCGCGCTCGAGCGCGACCTGCAGCTGATCGAACACCTCGACCAGCTCGGATTCAACGAGGCCTGGATCGGCGAGCACCATTCAGCCGGCTACGAGATCATCGCCTCCCCCGAGGTTTTCATCGCCGCCGCGGCACAGCGCACAAGGCACATCCGCCTCGGCACCGGAGTGTCGTCGCTGCCGTACCACCACCCGTTCATGCTGGCCGACCGCCTGGTGCTGTTGGACCACCTGACCCGGGGGCGTCTCATGATCGGGGTGGGCCCCGGCGCGCTGCCGTCGGACGCCTTCATGATGGGCATCGACCCGGCGAAGCAGCGCGACATGATGGAGGAGTCCCTCGGGGCGATCTTGTTGCTCCTCGAGGGCAAAGAGCCCGTCACCATGGAGACGGACTGGTTCAGGCTGGTCGGCGCGCGCCTGCAGATGCGGCCCTTCCAGCGCCCGTACCCCGAGGTGGCGGTGGCCGCCCAGGTCTCCCCCGCCGGGCCGCGGGCGGCGGGCAAGTTCGGCTGCAGCCTGCTCTCGATCGGGGCCACCTCGGCCGCCGGGGGATTCGACATCCTCGGTGGGCACTGGGACGTCATGGAAGAACGGGCCGCCGAGTTCGGCACCACCGTCGACCGGGCGAAGTGGCGCCTGGTCGGCCCCGTGCACATCGCCGAGACCAAGGAGCAGGCCGTGGCCGACGTGGCCTTCGGCCTCGAGCAATGGGTCGACTACTTCCAGCGGGTGGCGGCGTTGCCGCTGGCGCCCAATACCGCCGACTTCGACACGCTGGTCGACGCCCTCATCGGCTCGGGCTTCGCCGTCATCGGCACGGTCGACGACGCCATCGCCCAGATCGACCGCCTGCGCGCCCAGTCCGGCGGGTTCGGCACCTTCCTCCTCATGGGGCACGAGTGGGCGGACACGGCAGCCACCCGTCGCTCCTACGAGCTCTTCGCCCGCTACGTGGCGCCGCAATTCCAGGATGCATCCCGCACCCTCACCGCCAGTCGCGACTGGGCGGCCGAGAACCGCCCCGAGTTCATCGGCGCGGCGGGAAACGCCGTCCTGTCCGCCATCCAGCAACACCACGACGAGAAAGCGGCCAAGGCCTCCAATGCCTGACGCCACTGTCTCATCCGGCGATGCAGGCTTCGCCCATGCGCAGGTGGCGACGAACGGGATCGAGCTCCACGTGGTCACGGCCGGCCCCGAGGACGGGCCGCCGGTCGTCCTGTGCCACGGCTTCCCCGAGCTCTGGTACTCGTGGCGCCATCAGCTGCGGGCGCTCGGCCAGGCCGGGTACCGCGCCTTCGCCCCCGACCTTCGAGGCTACGGCGGGAGCGGCCGCCCGACCCAGGTGAGCGCCTACGGCTCGGACAACCTGACGGCCGACCTGTGCGGGCTCCTCGACCACTACGGCTACGAGAAGGCCGCCTTCGTCGGGCACGACTGGGGCGCCATGGTGGTGTGGGAGATGGGGCGGTTGCATCCCGCGCGCGTCTCGTCGATCTTGGCCATGAGCGTCCCGTACACCAACGCGCCGGCGCCGCCGACGGAGATCTTCAAGGTGATCTTCGAGGGCAAATTCTTCTACATCCTCTACTTCCAACCGGTGGGCCCTTCCGAGGCGGAGTTCGAGGCCGACCCCCGCCATTTCCTGCGCACCATGCTCTACTCGGCCAGTGGTGACGGCATGGCCGACGGCCGCCCGGCGCTGGGCGACGCGCCGGCCGAAGGGACGAGGTTCTTGGACATCCTCTCCCCCGCCCCCGCGCTGCTTCCCTCCTGGCTCACCGAGCGCGACGTGGACGTCTATGCCGAGGCGTTCGAGGAGAGCGGGTTCTTCGGGCCCGTCAGCTTCTACCGCAACATGGACGCCAACTGGGAGCGCAGCCACGACATTCCGGCGTCGGTCTACGCCATGCCGGTCGGCTTCCTCACCGGCTCGCGCGACCCGGTCAACGCCATGATGCCCGGGGCGGCCGAGGCCATGGCGGGCACCCTCCCCGACTTCCGCGGCGTGACGCTCGTCGAGGGGGCGGGACACTGGGTGCAACAGGAACGGCCGGATGAGACCAATGACGCCCTGCTGCGGTTTCTCTCCGACGTGGGCTACGCGCCGTGACGTACTCCGTCGTCGCCCGCGATACGGCCACCGGCCAGCTCGGCGTGGCCGCCCAGAGCTGTTACTTCGCCCTGGGCTCGGTCCTACCCTGGGCCCGGGCGGGCGTCGGTGCCGTTGCCACCCAATCCATGGTCGATCCCGGCTACGGCCCGCGCTGTCTCGATCTGCTGGCGGACGGGGTCGCCGCCGCAGACGCGCTGGCCCGTGTGCGGGAGGCCGATGAGGGCCGTGAGGTCCGCCAGGTCGGCCTGGTCAGCGCAGCCGGCGAGGCGGCGTCCTTCACCGGCTCGTTGTGCATCGACCACGTCGGGCACGCGGCGGGCGACGGCTACTCGGCCCAAGCCAACATGATGGCCGGCGACGGTGTGTGCGAGGCCATGGCCGCCGCCTTCGAGACAACGGCGGGCTCGTTGGCCACCCGGTTGCTCGCCGCCCTGGTGGCCGCCGAATCAAGGGGCGGCGACGCGCGCGGACAGATGTCGGCGGCGCTGATCGTCGTCGAGGGCACGCGGCACGAGCATCCGTGGCAGGGGGTGCTGACCGATGTCCGGGTCGACCACCACGAGGATCCGTTGGGCGAGTTGGCGCGCCTCGTCCGGGTGGCAGAGGCATACCACCTGTGCGACGTGGCCGAAGAAGCGCTGGTGCAAGGCGACGTGTCCGGCGCGCTGGCCGGATCTGACGCGGGACTAGCCCTTCTCCCCGGTGAGGGCAACCTTCTCCTCAGCCACATCGGAGCGCTGATCGGCGTGGGACGGATCGACGAGGCGTCCGCCGAGGTGCGCGCGCTGGTGGCCTCCCGACCGTCGTGGGAGGGCGTCCTGCGCGCCCTCATCGATCGCGGCTTCGTCCCGGTGCCCGAAGGCCTGACCCTCGACCTCCTGCTCGCCCGTCCGGCGTGAGCCCGGGGCCATGACCCTCGTCCCCCTGCCGCCCCAACCCTGCGGCACCCCCTGGCCGACGGTGGAATGGCCCGAGGGTGCACCACCCGCCGCGGTGGTGCTCGACGGGTTGCTCGACGAGGTGTGCGACGACGCGGGACCGCTCGCCACCACGTTCGCCGTCGTGGTCGTGCATCAGGGCCGGGTGGTCGGCGAGCGCTATCAGGGCCGGCTCGAGCATTTCGACCGCCCGCCCGAGCCGGTGACGGCGCAGACACCTCTGTTGAGCTGGTCCATGGCCAAGTCGATGTTGCACGCCGTGGTCGGGATGCTCGTCGGGGACGGACGCCTCGATATCGACGCGCCGGCCGCTGTACCGGAGTGGGCGGCGGCCGGCGACCCCCGCCATGCCATCACGCTGGGCCATTTGTTGGCCATGCGCGACGGGCTCGCGTTCGTGGAGGACTACGTGGACGAGCGGGTGTCCGATGTCATCGAGATGCTCTTCGGCACCGGGCGGGCCGACCTGGCCCACTTCGCGGCCGACCGTCCTCTGGGCGCCCCTCCGGGCGAACGCTTCAACTACTCCTCGGGGACCTCCAACATCATCTCGTCCGTCGTGGCCCGCCTGGTTGGTCCGGGCCCGTCGTACGAACGGTTCCTGCGCGAGCGGCTCTTCGCTCCGCTCGGCATGCACAGTGCGACGCCCGAGCTCGATGCCGCAGGGACCTGGGTCGCCTCCTCCTACCTCCGGGCCACGGCGCGCGACTTCGCCCGCTTCGGCTTGCTCTACCTGCGCGATGGCGTGTGGGACGGCACCCGCCTGCTCCCGCAAGGGTGGGTGGACTACGGCCGCACCATGCAGTCGTACGACCCCGAGGACGGGCCGTACGGCGCGCACTGGTGGGGCGTGGAGGGAGACACCCTCGGGACCTTCCGCTCCTCGGGCTACGAGGGGCAGTCGATCTCCCTCTGCCCGTCGCTCGACCTCATGGTGGTGCGGCTCGGCAAGACGCCGGCCGCCCACTACCCCGATCTGACCCGGTGGCGGGCCGGGATGGTCCGCGCCTTCAGCTCGGCGGGAGGATGACGAAAACCAGGACCTCCCCTGAGCAACCGGCATTGACAGCCGGTTCGACGTCGGTTCACCGTGGACTCTTTGGTGCGGCGCCGGGGCTCGACATCGAAGTAGGCGAGCGGGGCGGCCTTCAGGCCCCTTCGTAGTCGAAGCCGAGGTCGGGCGCGGTCAGGATGGCCTGTGCCGCGGCCATGGCCGCCGCCGTGCCGCCGCGGTCGACCACGGCCACCAGCAGGATCGGCTCGGCCCCGGCCTCGCGGATGGCCAAGGCCGCTTCGAGCAGCGAGGTGCCGCGGGTCACCGTGTCCTCGGTCACCACGACCTTGTCGCCCGGGTCCAAGGCGCCGGCGATGCGCCCGCCACCGCCGTGGTCCTTGACTTCTTTGCGCACGCTGAACGCGTTGAGCAGGCGCCCCCGGGTGGCCGCCACGCCCGCCGTGACGAAGGCCACCGGGTCGGCCCCCATGGTCAGTCCCCCGATCGCCGTGGCCTCGTCCGGCATGACCGAGAGCACCGCATCGGCCACGAGGAGCATCGCTTCGGGCCGGCACACCGTCTGCTTGGAGTCGATGAACCAGCTGCTGTGACGTCCCGACTTGAGCACGAAATCGCCGCGGCGCACCGAGTGCTCCAAGATGTGGGCGCACAGTCCGGGGAAGTCGTCGGCGCCACTCATCGGATGACCACCGCATGCGGTCCTGCGACGACGGTGCCGATGACCGTCGAGGGCAATCCGGCGTGCGCCGCCGCCTCCAGCGCGGCGTCGGCCCGTGAGGCCGCCACCACGAGGGCCATGCCGACGCCACGGTTGAAGACACGGTCCATCTCGGCCTCCTCGACCGAGCCCAACCGCTGGATCTCGGCGAAGATCGGCGGCTCGACCCATGACCCGCGTGCGAGCTCAGCCCCCATGCCGTCGGGGAGGATCCGCGGCAGGTTGCCGACGATCCCACCGCCCGTGATATGGGCGCACGCGTGCAACCCGTCACCGGATCCATCGAGCTCGGCGCCCTCGAGCGCAGCCCGGACCGCCAGCACGCCCGGCGTGTAGATCACCGAGGGCGCCAAGAGCTCGTCGGCCAGCGTGTGCGTGGCCCCTTCCCACGCCGGGTCGCCCAGGCTGCGCCCGGCCCGCTCGAGCAGCACGTGCCGGGCCAGCGTGTAGCCGTTGGAGCGCAAGCCCGGAGAGGGGATGCCGATGATGACGTCGCCCGCCCTGACGCGTGCGGGTCCGAGCATCCGGGTGCCGTCGACGGCTCCCACCGCGAAGCCGGCGATGTCGAGGTCGTCGGGGGCCATCGCACCGGGGTGCTCCGCCGTTTCGCCCCCGATCAGCACGCACCCGGCCTGACGGCACCCGTCCTGGACGCCGCCCACGACGGTGGCGATGCGATCGGGATCCACTTTGCCGGTGGCGATGTAGTCGAGCATGAAGAGCGGCTCGGCTCCGAGACAGACCAGATCGTCGACACACATGGCCACCAGGTCGATGCCCACGGTGCCATAGCGACCGGAGGCCTGGGCCACCATGAGCTTGGTGCCCACGCCGTCGGTCGACGAGACCAGCACCGGGTTGGTGAAACGGGTCGTATCGAGCGGGAACTGCGCCCCGAAGCCGCCGATCCCGGGCACGAGGCCCATCATCTTCTCCACGGCCAGATCGCCGGCGCCGATGTCGACGCCGGCCCCGGCATAGGTGGCCCCTGCCGGCGCCGCGGGCCCCGATCCCCGGGCCTCGCCCTCAGCCACTCGGGTCAGACTCCGGGAAGGACCGCTTGATACGCCACCGGCTTCTCCCGGACACGGAACAGCACGGGCGTCGAGGTCGGCAACGCGGTGGGATAGTCACCGGTGAAGCAGGCGTCGCAGAACCCGCCATCGGCACCGATGGCCGACTTGAGGTTCTCCACGCTGATGTACGCCAGCGAGTCCACCCCGAGAATCTCGGTGATCTCCTCAATGGTGTGGTTGGCCGCCAACAACTCGTCGGTCGACGGTGTGTCGATGCCATAGAAGCAGGGCCACCGCCAGGGAGGTGACGAGATGCGCAGGTGGACCTCAGTGGCACCGGCCTCGCGCAGCATGCGCACCACCGAGCGCTGGGTGGTGCCGCGCACGATCGAGTCGTCGACGACCACCAGGCGCTTCCCGTTGACGGTCTCGGGGAGGGGATTGAGCTTGCGCCGCACGGCATCGCCCCGAGCCTGCTGGTCGGGGGCGATGAAACTCCGACCGATGTAGCGGTTCTTCACCAGGCCCTGCCCGTAGGGGATGCCGCTGGCCCGGGCAAACCCCTCCGCCGCCGGGACGCCCGACTCGGGCACGCCCATGACGAGGTCGGCCTCGGCCGGCGCTTGCGCGGCCAGCAGCTCGCCCATACGGCAACGGGTGGCGTGGACCTCGCGCCCGTAGAGCTTGCTGTCGGGTCGCGCGATGTAGGCGAACTCGAAGATGCACAGCCGTGGCCCCACCTCTTTGAGCCACGGGACGCTCACGCTGCGCGGCCCTTCCTCGTCGATCACCACCAACTCTCCTGGGGCGATCTCGCGGACGAAGGAAGCGCCGATCACGCTCAGGGCGGGTGACTCGGACGCCAGCACCCAACCCTCCGGCGCGTCGGCCGGGCCCAGGCGGCCCAGACACAGGGGACGGAAACCGTAGGGGTCGCGCACACCGAAGAGCTTCTGCGTGTTCATGAGGACGAAGGAGAACGCTCCCTCGACGATGGGCAGGACGGCCTGCAGCGCGGCGGAGAGCTCCTCGGTCTCGGGGAAGGCGTGCGCCAACAGTTCGGCCACCACGTCGCTGTCCGAGACGATCGAGCCGGGGAACATGCCGACCTTCTCCGCCAGCTCGGTGGTGTTGGTCAGATTGCCGTTGTGACCGAGGGCGAACCCGGCCCGCCCGACGGGCCGGTAGACGGGTTGCGCGCCGTCCCAATCCGATGCCCCGTGCGTCGAGTACCGCGTGTGGCCGATGGCCAGGTGTCCCTGCAGGCCCGAGAGCGTCCGCTCGTCGAAGACGGTGGCCACCAGGCCCATGTCCCTGACCACCGTGACCGTGTTGCCGTCACTGACCGCCATGCCGGCCGACTCCTGGCCGCGGTGCTGCAACGCGAACAGGCCGTCGAAGGTGAGGTTGGCCACCTTCCGCCCGGGGGCGTAGATACCGAAGACACCGCAGGCTTCCTTCACGGTGCGCTCATTCTCGCACAGGCGTGCACCCTCATGAGTCTCCTACAAGCCGGGCCAGGTTGCCCTCGTGAGCCTCGCGCAAGGCCTCGACGGGAAGATCCAACAGATCGCCCACCACCACACGGTCGCCCCCGGCCCGGCCCAGGACGAATGCCGCCAGGCCGAGGTGTTCAGCCCGGGTGCACAGGTCGTCGGGCATGGCCGTGGCCACCACGAAACGCGACGGCACCTCCGTGAAGAGCTCGGACGGGTTGTCGAGCGCCACGGCGCAGCCCGTGCCGGCGCTCACCGCCATCTCCCCCAAGGCCACGGCCAACCCGCCGGACGAGACGTCGTGCACGGCGCTGAGCAACGGCGGTTCGTGGTCACCCGAGACGATGGTGCCGACCAGCCCGGCCACGAAGGCGCATGCCGTGGCGTGACGTTCCAGATCTACGGCGGGCAACGTCCCGCTCCGGTGCTGGCGGCGCTCCGTCGCCCAACGGGAACCCTCGAGTGGGAACGACCCGTCCGGCGCGGCGCGGGTGCCGAGGAGGACGAGAGTGTCCCCCTCCTCCCAGGCCAAACCGGGCGGTGGCGCGACGAGCACATCGACCAGGCCGAGCACCCCGAGCACGGGCGTCGGGTCGATGTCCGCGCCACCGCTCTCGTTGTAGAGGCTGACGTTGCCGCCGATGACCGGGAGCGAGAGGGCCCGGCACGCCTCGGCCAGGCCGTCGATGCACTCGGAGAGTTGCCACATCACTTCGGGATGCTCGGGGTTGCCGAAGTTCAGGCAATTGACGACGGCCACCGCCGTCGCTCCGACGCACGCCAGATTGGCCACCCCCTCGGCCAGGGTCAGCACCGTGCCGAGCCGCGGGTCGAGGGCGCAGTAACGGGGATTGGAGTCCGTCGTCACCGCCACCCCGCGCGCGGAGTGTGGGAGGCCGGGCCCCGCCAACCGCAGCAGCGCGGCGTCACCGCCCGGGCCCACCACCGTGTTCAAGAAGAGTTGATGGTCGTACTGGCGATAGACCCAGCGCGGCGACCGCAGCAGGCTCAGCAGATCGGTGGCGCAGTCCTCGGGGGGCACGACGGCCGGCGACGCCTGCGCCGCGGGCCGGCGGCGCGGGCGATCGTAGAGCGGTGCGTCGTCGGAGAGCGACGCCGCGGGGACGTCGGCGAGGATCGCCCCGTCGAATCCGTCGCGGATGCGCAGGCGCCCGCCCTCGGCGGGGTCGGGGGCGGTCACCTTGCCGACGACCGTCGCCCGCACCTCCCATTGGGCGCAGATCTCGGCCACGGCGGCCCAGGAATCGGGGGTGACGATGGCCAGCATGCGCTCCTGGCTCTCGCTGGTCATCACCTCCCAGGGCTCCATCCCCTCCTCCCGCAGGGGGACGGCGGTGACATCGACATCCATGCCGACACCACCGCGGCCGGCGGTCTCGCTGGTGGCGCAGGCCAGGCCGGCACCGCCGAGGTCCTGGATGCCCACCACGAGCTTCTTGTCCAAGAGCTCGAGGCACGCCTCGATGAGGCGCTTCTCCTCGAACGGGTCTCCCACTTGCACGCTCGGCCGCTTGGTGTCGTCAGCCGCTGCCGCGCCGTCGGCGCCGGCGAACCCGGCCGACGCCAGCACGCTGACCCCGCCGATGCCGTCCCGGCCGGTGTTGCTGCCGAGCAGCACGGCCAGGTTGCCGGGGCCCGAGGCGATGCCGAGCACCAGCCGGTCCGTGGGGAGCGCGCCCATGCACAGGACGTTGACCAACGGGTTCTGGGCGTAGCAGTGATCGAAGGTCAGCTCCCCACCGACGGTGGGCACGCCGACCGAGTTGCCGTAGCCCGAGATCCCGCTCACCACGCCCTCCATCAGCCAGCGCTGACGGGCATCGTCGGGCGAGCCGAAGAACAGCGGATCCATGATGGCCAAGGGGCGCGCACCCATGGTGAAGATATCGCGCAAGATCCCCCCGACCCCGGTGGCCGCTCCCTGGTACGGCTCGATCGCCGACGGGTGGTTGTGGCTCTCGATGCGGATGGCGATGGCGATGCCGTCCCCGGCGTCGATCACGCCGGCGTTCTCGCCCGGGCCGACCAGGACCTTGGGCCCCTCGGTCGGCAGCCGCTTCAGGTGCATGCGGGACGACTTGTAGGAGCAGTGCTCGCTCCACATGACGGCGTACAGCGCCAGTTCGAGGTGATTGGGCGGCCGGCCGAGGATCTTGCCCACGGCCTCGAACTCGTCGTCGGTGAGGCCGAGCGCTCGGTGGAGCAGAGGGTCCGGCACGGGCTCCTCGGCGGCGGGAGTCATGGTGCCCCCCAACTTAGTGGGCGGGACCGGGCCGATCGGCCACTCGCCGGATCGCCGACGGTTCAGTCAGACACGGTTCAGTACGACACGGGCCGGTGGAGCGGGCCCGCACCGTGAGGATCAGCGGGCATCCTCGCTCAGGCGGTCCTCGCACTCATGGCGTTCGATGGCGACGGCCTCTCCGTTTGCGAAGATCCAGCCCACTTCGCGGCCCGCCTTGAGGTGCGGCAGCGCGGTGTTCGTGTCACCCTCCGTGACCTTTTTCACCGGATTGTTCACCATGTCATCAGCCTGATCCCCCGTCGTGGCAAGCCCGGTTTCGTCTCGTTGCAATCAGGGTGCCACACCACCCCAGCCTTCAAAATGTACAGAGAAACGGCGGCGAGAAGGTGGATGGACATGGCTCATTTGGCGAAATGGCCCTTGCGGAATTACCCCAATGCCCCTCGAAATGTCATCAAAGGTGGGGACGGGCGTGACCCGAAGGGGTCACAATGGAAGCATGGCAAAAGCAAAAGCCCCGGAGCCTCGCAAGCCAATGAGTACCGGCCACAAAGCGGCGTTGGCCCGGGGACGCGCCGAGAGCGCCTGCGTCCGCCATTACCTCGAGGCACTGGAGACGTCGAAGCCCAAGCGCGGCCGGAAGCGCACACCCGCCTCCATCGACAAACGCCTGGCGGCGATCGAGGCACAACTCGCCGGCGCCGACGCCCTGACGAAGCTGCATCTCCTGCAGGAACAAAAGGATCTGACGGACGAGCGGCTACGGGTGGCCAAGGTGAAGGACTTGAGCGCGCTGGAAAAGCAGTTCATCAAGGTGGCCCAGGCCTATGGCAACCGCAAGGGCATCTCCTATGGGACCTGGCGGGCCGCCGGGGTGAGCGCGAACGTGCTCCAGTCGGCCGGGATCTCCAGGGCTCGCAGCTAGAAGCGCGTCACGCCGCGGCGCGCGACGTCGCCGCCGCCAGCAGCGAGCGCAGCAGGACCAGACCGTCCTCGGAGCCCAAGAGAGCGTACGACGCGCGCTCGGGATGGGGCATCAACCCGACGACGTTGCCCACCTCGTTGGTGATGCCGGCGATGTCGTCGACCGAGCCGTTGGGATTGTCCAGGTACCGCAACACGACGCGATCCTCGTCGTGCAGCCGGCGCAACGTCTCCTCGTCGCAGACGTAGCTCCCCGAGAAATGGTTGATGGGGATCACCAATTCCTCGCCGACCTCGGCCAGCCCGGTCAACACCGACGCGGTGGAGCTCACCTGCAGGCGAGCTGGTTGGCACAAGAAGCGGAGGTGGCCGTTCTTCTGCAGGGCACCGGGCAACAGTCCGGCTTCGGTCAACACTTGGAAGCCGTTGCAAATGCCGACGACCGGCCCGCCGTCGGTGGCGAATCGGGTCACCGCCTCCATGATGGGCGAGAAACGGGCCAAGGCTCCAGGACGCAGGTAGTCGCCATGGGCGAACCCGCCCGGGAGCACGACAGCGTCGACGGAGCCCACACTGGAGGCGCCGTGCCAGAGCAGTTCGCCCCGGGCACCGAGCCTCTCGATGGCCTGGACGACGTCGTGCTCGCAGTTGGTTCCCGGGAAGACGACGACCCCGACCCGCGGTGCCATCTCAGCTCCCGAGGAGCACGAGCTCGAGCCGGCTCTCCTCGATGACCGGGTTCGCCAACAACCGGTCGGCCAGCTCGGTGGCCTTCGTGCGTGCCGCATCCTCGTCGAGCGCGTCCACCTCGAAGCTGAAGGAACGCCCGGCCCGCATGTGGAGCACCCCGTCAAAACCCAGCGCAGGCAGCGCCCGCTCGATGGTGGCACCCTCGGGATCGGCGATGCCGGGTCGCAACTGGACCTCCACCCGCGCCTGGAACCTCATGCTGTCGCACCGTACCAGTCGTCGAGTGCCAGTCCGGTGACTCGCTCGTAGGCGGCCACGTACCGCTCCGAGAGGGCGGTCGTCACGCTGGCCGGAAGACGCGGAGGAGGCGGCGTGCGATCCCATGGTTGCCCGGCCAGCCAATCGCGCAGGGGCTGCTTGTCGAAGGCGGGTGGCGTGTGCCCGGGAACCACCTGGTCGGCCGGCCACAGGCGCGAGGAGTCCGGCGTGCACACCTCGTCGCACAGGCACAGGACACCGTCGACGTAACCCAGCTCGAATTTGGTGTCGGCCAGGATGAAGCCGACATCGGCGGCGCGCGCGGCGGCGCGGCGGTACAGCTCGAGGCAGATGTCCCGCGCCGCCTCCGCCGCGGCCACACCGACCAGGTTGACCGCCTGCGCGAAGTCGATGTTCACGTCGTGGCCCTCGGCCGCCTTCGTCGAAGGCGTGAAAATCGGCTCGACCAAGCGGTCGGCCAGCTTGAGGCCGGCCGGCATGGGGGCACCGTGCACGGTGCCCGACTTCACGTACTCCTCGTGCGCCTGGCCGGCCAGGTAGCCCCGCACGATGCACTCCATCTGGAGCATCTCGGCGCGTTGCACCAGCATGGCCCGGCCGGCCCACTCCGCAGGGAGGCTAATCCCCGCAAGCCTCGCTTCGATCTCACCGGGGTCGACCGCCAGCAGCGTGCCGGGGACGACGTCGGACATCTCGTTGCACCAGAACACGGTCATGGCGGTGAGCACGCGGCCCTTGTGCCGGATCGGCTCGGCCATGATCACGTCGAAGGCGCTCACCCGGTCCGACGCCACCATGAGAAGGCGGTTGTCACCGGCGTCATAGAGCTCGCGCACCTTCCCCGAGTGGATCTGCGGCAGGTCGATCGTCACGACGCCCCCCTCACGGCAGGGCGGTGACCGCGTCGGCGAAGCGATCGACGTGCCGCAGCGTTCGCGTGAGGTCGAAGGCCTCGTCGAGCTGTGCGTCGGTGAGGGTGACGTCGGGGTCCGCCTTCAAGATCTGGCGGAAGTGCCTCCGCTCGGACCACGCGGTGCGGGCGTCGCGCTGGACGATGCGGTAGGCCTCGTCGCGGGTGAGCCCGGCTGACACCAACGCCAAGAGGACCGACTGGCTGAAGACGAGGCCGAAGCTGCCGTTGGTGAGGTTGTCGAGTGCCCGGTCGGCATGCACGACCAATCCGGAGGCGAGGCCCGTCGCCTTGCGCAGCACGTAACACGTCAGCAGGGATGCGTCGGGCAGGGCGACCCGCTCCACCGAACTGTGCGAGATGTCGCGCTCGTGCCACAGGGCCACATCTTCGAGGCCGGCGCCCAGGTAGCCCCGCAACAGGCGGGCCAGGCCGCACAGGCGCTCGGAGAGAATGGGGTTGCGCTTGTGCGGCATGGCGGAGCTACCTTTTTGCCCCGCTCCGAACGGCTCTTCCGCCTCACCCAACTCGCTACGGGCCAGGTGACGGATCTCCGTGCACATCAGCTCCACGGTGGCGCCGATGGACGCGCAGGCCCACAGGTATTCAGCGTGGCGATCGCGGGCGATCACTTGCGTCGCCGGCACCGGCTGCAGGCCGAGCGCGGCGCACACGTGCGCCTCGACCGCGGGGTCGATGTTCGAGTAGGTGCCCACCGCGCCGGAGAGCTTCCCGACGGCGATCGCCTCACGGGCCTGACGCAGGCGGCGGCGGTCGCGATCGGCCTGGAGGGCCCACAGCGCGAACTTGGCCCCGAAGGTGGTCGGCTCGGCGTGCATGCCGTGTGTGCGACCGGTCACCGGAACGTCCATGAGTTCCAGCGCGCGTGTGCGCAGCGCGTCGACGAAGCCATCGAGGTCGACCAGGAGAAGATCGGCGGCGCGCGTGAGCGTGGCGCTGAGCGCGGTGTCCACCACGTCCGAGGAGGTCAGCCCGTAGTGGATGAACGAGCCGGCGGGCGCGCCGATGCGGTCCTGGACGACATCGACGAACGCCGCCACGTCATGGTCGGTCACCCGCTCCCGCTCGAGCACGTCGGCGACGAAGACGTCATCGACGGCCGGCGCCTTGGCCCGGCACGTCGCGGCATCCTCCGGCGGCACCACACCCACGGAAGACTGCGCCTCGGTAGCCAGCAATTCGACCTCGAGCCACAGCCCGAAGCGGGCGGCGTCGGTGAAGAGGGCGGCCATGTCGGGTGGCGAGTATCGGGGAATCATCGGACCAGCTCCTCTGCCTCATCGGGGGCCCCGCCGCCCGCCGGCTCACCGGCGGCGCGGGCTGCTATGTCGCCCCGGACCAGCATGCCGTCCCAATGGATCGGCTCGAGCGCGGCATAGGCCTTGGCTCGCGCCGCCTGGAGCGTGGGTGCCAGCGCCGTCACCCCGAGTACCCTTCCTCCCGACGTGAGAAAGGGCCCGGCCGGATCGGGCCGGCTCGTGCCGGCATGGAACACCGTCACCCCCGCGCCGCCGGCAGTGGATTGACCCGACGCATCCAATCCCGCGATGGGGTCACCGGTCCGCGGGGCCTCGGGGTATCCGGGAGAGGCCAGCACCACGCAGACAGCGGCGTCAGCGGAGAACGTCGGGCTCGGGATCCGTTGGAGCGTGCCCGTGGCGACGGCCATGAACAGCTCGGCCGCGTCGCACGAGAGCAGCGGGAGCACCACCTGGGCTTCGGGATCGCCGAAGCGGACGTTGTACTCAATGACCTTCGGCCCATCGTCACCGAGCATGAGCCCGGCATAGAGCACCCCGCGGTAGTCGATGCCCCGGGCCCGCAAGGTGGCGATGAGCGGTTCCACCGCGGTGGCCATGATGGCGTCGATCTGGGCCTCCGCGACGTGCGGCATCGGCGCATACGCACCCATGCCCCCGGTGTTCGGACCGCGATCCTCGTCACCGACCCGCTTGAAGTCCTGCGCCGGCAACAGCGGGACCGCCGTGGTGCCGTCGAAGAGCACGAGCAGGGAGCACTCCTCGCCCTCGAGCGCTTCCTCAATGACGATGCGATGCCCCGCTGCGCCGAAAGCTGTACCCGAGAGCTTGGCCGCCACATCGGCTTCCGCTTCCTCGAGGGTGCGCGCCACGAGGACACCCTTGCCGGCCGCCAACCCGTCGGTCTTGACCACCCAGGGGCCCGGCACGCGGCGCACGTAGGCCAACGCCTCGTCACGCTGTGCCGCCCCGAAGGCCGTGAAGCGGGCGGTGGGCACGCCGGCCTCCGCCAGCACCTGCTTCATGAATCCCTTGGAGCCTTCTAAGAGTGCACCGGCGGCACCGGGACCCATCACGGCACGGCCCTCGGCGCGCAACCGATCGGCCAGCCCGTCGACCAACGGCGCCTCGGGCCCGATGACCACCAGGTCGGCCTCGATCTCCTCGACCGGTCGCCCGGTGACGCGAATGGGATCCGCCATGCCCGGGTTGCCCGGGCTGACCACGACGTCGGCCGTCCGGGAAAGGACATGCGCCAGCGCATGCTCGCGCCCGCCGCTGCCGACCACGCAGACCTTCATCGGATGCCGACCTTCAAGGGGCGCCGCCCCCTCACGCCGTGGCGAAAGACACGAATTGCTCGCGGCCCGGGCCCACCCCGACGAGTCGGACCGGCACGCCGATCTGCTCGGACAGGAAGGTCACATAGTTGCGGGCGGCCTTGGGTACGTCCGCCGGCGCGGTGGCCGACGTCAGATCGGTGCGCCAACCCGGAAGCTCTTCGTAGATCGGCGTCACGTTGTGGAACGTCGACTGGTGATACGGCAGGTGGGTGTAGCGCACGCCGTCCGCCTCGTAGGCCACGCAGACCTTGACGGTCTCGAACGTATCGAGGACGTCCAGCTTGGTGAGCGCCACCTCGGTCAGGGAATTGAGACGCACCGCCTGACGCAGCATGACGGCGTCGAACCACCCGCAGCGGCGGCGGCGGCCCGTGTTGGTCCCGAATTCGTGGCCGCGCTCGACCAGCAGGTTCCCGGTGTCGTTGTCCTGCTCGGTCGGGAAGGGGCCGGCCCCCACCCGGGTGACGTAAGCCTTGGCGATGCCGATGACACGGTCGATGTCCCGCGGCCCCAGGCCCGAGCCGGTGCACGCACCGCCGGCCACCGGATTGGACGAGGTGACGAAGGGATAGGTCCCGTGATCGAGATCGAGGAAGGTGGCCTGGGCCCCTTCGAGGAGGACCGATCGGCCGGCGTCGAGCGCGTCGTGGATCAGGCCCACAGTGTCGCCCACCATGGGCTCGATCCGGGGCGCGTACTCGTTGAGGTACCGGTTGGCGATGTCGTCGGCCGAAAGCGGGAGGCGGTTGTAGACCTTGGCCAATATGGCGTTCTTCTCCTTGAGCACCACATCGAGCTTCTGGCGGAAGATCTTGGGGTCGAAGAGGTCCTGCACGCGCAGCCCGACCCGGGTGGCCTTGTCGGCATAGGCCGGGCCGATGCCGCGCTTGGTCGTGCCGAGGGCGTTCTTGCCCAAGAAGCGCTCCGTCACCCGGTCCAGCTCCTGGTGGTAGGGCATGATGAGGTGCGCGTTGCCACTGACCACCATGCGGCTCGTATCGACACCCTTGGAGATGAGGCTGTCAAGCTCGGCCAGCAGGACGGCGGGGTCGACCACCACGCCGTTGCCGATCATCGGCGTGATGTGGTCGTAGAGGATTCCGCTGGGAACCAGCTGCAGCGCGAAGGCCTCGCCGTTGACGACGATACGGTGGCCGGCGTTGTGACCGCCCTGGTAGCGCACCACCATGTGCATTTCCCGGGCCAGGAGGTCGGTGAGCTTGCCCTTCCCCTCATCGCCCCATTGGGTCCCCACCACCACGGTTGCGGGCACGCGTCATCTCCGTTCGCTCTGTCGGATTACGCACAATTGTAGCGCCCCGGGGCAGGTCGCCGGAATTGGTCGTGGCGCCGCGTGCCGGGCGGCCTCTTCATGCCCGTTGCCGTAGGCTCGGGTGTGGTCGTGACCCGGCCCAGGTGGGAAGTGGGCGCGGCGAAGGTAGGCGACCGGGGCTCTCCGCCTCTAGTGTGGGCGGGTGACCACACCGAAGAAGCGCCCCCTGTCCCTGGCCGCCATGGCGGGCCTTCTGACGCTCCTCGCACTACCCATCCTCGGCAGCACCGCGAGTGCGGGCGCGCTGACCACGCCCGGGGCGGCGGCGCAGGTGTCGAGCAGGGCCCTGTCGGCCACACCCACCACGGTGCAGTTCCCGCCGACCACGCTGGGCGACTTCTCCGCCTTCATGAACGTCACGCTGCAGAACACGGGCACCACGACGGAATCGGTGACGTCACTGACCCTCGGCGGCGCCGATCCCTTTGACTTCATCGTCGGTGGGCAGAACACGTGTACGTCCCTGGCCGCCGGAGCGTCCTGCCTCGTCGTGGTCTCCTTCTCGCCCAATGCGCTCGGGGCCCGGCAAGCCACGCTGACGCCCGTCGACGGCTCGGCCTCCCCACCCGTGATCGTGCTGACGGGGACCGGCAGCGAGGGGTACTACGAAGTCACCGCCACCGGCGCCGTTTTCGCGCACGGCGACGCGCAGCTGCTCGGCGATATGTCAGGGACACCTCTGGCGAAGCCCATCGTGGGCATGGCCGCCACCGGCGATGACGGTGGCTACTGGCTGGTGGCCTCCGACGGCGGCATCTTCAGCTTCGGCGACGCCACCTTCTTCGGCTCGACCGGGGCCATCCATCTGAACAAGCCCATCGTGGGCATGGCGCCGTACTCGGACCCGACGACCGGCAAGGTGACGGGCTACTGGCTGGTGGCCTCCGACGGCGGCATCTTCACCTTCGGCGCCGCGCCCTTCTTCGGCTCGACCGGCGCCATCCATCTGAACCAGCCCATCGTCGGCATGGCGCCCACGCCCGACGGGGGGGGCTACTGGCTGGTGGCCTCCGACGGGGGCATCTTCACCTTCGGCGACGCCACCTTCTTCGGCTCGACCGGCGCCATCCACCTGAACAAGCCGATCGTGGGCATGGCCAGCACGTCGGACGGGGGCGGCTACTGGCTGGTGGCCTCCGACGGGGGCATCTTCACCTTCGGCGACGCCACCTTCTTCGGCTCGACCGGCGCCATCCATCTGAACAAGCCGATCGTGGGCATGTCACCCACGCCCGACGGGGGCGGCTACTGGCTGGTGGCCTCCGACGGGGGCATCTTCACCTTCGGCGACGCACCCTTCGACGGGAGCTCGGCCGGCAGTTCTGCGTCGGCCTTCATCGGCATGGCCGGCGATGGAGCACCGTTCGTCCCCACGAGCAGCGCCAAGGCGTCGTTCAGCCGAGGACAATCGCGTCATCGACCAGCTTGACCGTGACGGTCGAACCTTCGAGATAGCGCCCCTCGAGGAGCGCCAGCGCCAAGGGGTCCTCTATCTGGTGCTGCAGGACCCTCCGCAAGGGTCGCGCCCCGAAGTCAGGGTCGTAGCCGGCGCGTGCCAGCCACGCCTCGGCCTCGGGCTCCACCACCAGCGTCAGGCGTCGCTCGGTCAACCGGCCGCGCAGCTTGTCGAGTTGCACCCCGGCGATCACCATGAGGTCGGCCTGGCTGAGAGGCCGGAAGCGCACGATCTCGTCGATGCGGTTGATGAACTCCGGCTTGAAGTAGCTCGAAGGCTCACCGACCAGGTTGGACGTCATGATCAACACCGTGTTGGTGAAGTCGACCGTGCGGCCCTGGCCATCGGTCAACCTCCCGTCCTCGAGCACCTGGAGGAGGATGTTGAACACGTCGGGATGGGCCTTCTCCAGTTCATCGAGCAGGACGACCGCATAGGGGCGGCGCCGCACCGCTTCGGTCAGCTGCCCACCCTCGTCGTAGCCGACATAACCGGGAGGAGCTCCCACCAGCCGGCTGACGGCGTGCTTCTCCATGTACTCGCTCATGTCGATCCGCGTGATGGCCCGTTCGTCGTCGAAGAGGAACTCGGCCAGTGCCCGCGCCAGCTCGGTCTTGCCCACGCCGGTCGGTCCGAGAAAGAGGAACGACCCGATGGGGCGATTGGGGTCGGAGAGCCCGGCCCGGCTGCGCCTGATGGCGTTGGCCACGGCCGACACCGCCTCGTCCTGGCCGACCACCCGTTCGTGCAGCGTGGCCTCGAGTTTCACCAGCTTCTGGATCTCGCCTTCCATCAGGCGGGACACGGGCACGCCCGTCCAGCGGCTGACCACCTCGGCAATGTCCTCGGGGTCGACCTCTTCCTTCAGGAAACGGGTACCGGACTGCAGCTTGGAGAGGTCGTTGGTCGCTTCGACGATGCGCCGCTCGATGTCGGGCAACTCGCCGTAACGGATGGCGGATGCGCCGGCCAGGTCACCTTCGCGCTCCATCCTGACTGCATCGTCACCGCGCGCCGTCTGCTCCTCCTTGAGCAGGCGGATGGTGTCGATCATGGCTTTCTCCTGCTGCCAGTGCGCCGTCATGCCGTCGCGTTGCTCCGCCAGATCGGCCAGCTCGGCCTCCAAGCGGTCCAACCGCTCGCGCGAGGCCTCGTCGGTCTCCTTCTCCAACGCCACCTTTTCGATCTCGAGCTGTCGGATGCGCCGGATCACCTGGTCCAGCTCGGTCGGCAGGGAATCGATCTCGATGCGCAGCTTGCTCGCCGCCTCGTCGATCAGGTCGATGGCCTTGTCCGGCAGGAAGCGCCCCGTGACATAGCGGTCCGACAGCACGGCGGCGGACACCAGCGCAGCATCTTGGATGCGCACCCCGTGGTGCACCTCATAGCGCTCGGACAACCCACGCAGGATGGCAATCGTGTCCTCGACCGAGGGCTCACCCACGAAGACCGGCTGGAAGCGCCGCTCCAGCGCCGCGTCCTTCTCGATCGAGGTGCGGTACTCGTCGAGCGTGGTGGCGCCGATGAGGCGGAGCTCGCCACGGGCCAGCATGGGCTTGATCATCTGACCGGCATCCATGGCCCCTTCGGCCGCGCCGGCCCCCACAATGGTATGGAGCTCGTCGATGAAGGTGACGACCTCGCCCTCGGCGTCGGTGATCTCCTTCAACACGGCCTTGAGGCGCTCTTCGAACTCGCCCCGGTACTTCGCCCCGGCCACCATCGACGCGAGATCGAGCGCGATGACCCGCTTCCCTTTGAGTCCCTCGGGCACATCGCCCTCGATGATCCGATTGGCCAATCCCTCGACGATGGCGGTCTTGCCCACGCCGGGCTCCCCGATCAACACCGGGTTGTTCTTCGTGCGCCGCGACAGCACCTGGATGACGCGCCTGATCTCCTCGTCGCGCCCGATGACCGGGTCGAGCTTGCCCAGGCGCGCCGCCTCGGTCAGATCGCGCCCGTACTTGGCCAGCGCCTGGTACGTCTGCTCGGGATCGGCCGTCGTGACGCGATGATTCCCCCGCACGGCGCGCAATCCCGCCAACAACGCGTCCTTGGTCACCCCGATCTCGTCGGCCAGGGCCAGAAGGAGATGCTCGACCGAGACGTAGTCGTCCCCGAGATCGCGCCGGACCTCATCGGCCGCCTCGAGGATGGCACGGGCCTCACGCGAGATGCCGGGCTCCGAGCCGCCCTGCGCGCGCGGCAGCCGCGCCAGTTGGGCGCGCACCTTTTCGCCGAGCACCTCGGGGTCCATCCCGACCTGCGTCAACAACGGCCGGGTCATGGTCTCGTCCTGCGCCAACAGGGCGTCGAGGAGATGGGCCGGCGTCAACTCGGGATGGTTGGACGACGCCGCGTGCGCCGTCGCCGCGCTGAACGCGGCCTTCGTATTGTTCGTCCAACGTTCCGGATCGATTGCCATCAACCCCTCCTCGTATACGCAACGGGTGATTGCCGGAGTGGCACCAGGTCGCGTCGATAGTGGCGGTGCGTCGCCGCCACCGCGTCCCGGGATTGGGCGCGTGCTTCGGTCAGCTCGGCCCGCACGCGCGCGAGCTCGGTTTCGAGTTCGAGCACGCGACGCACACCTTCGAGATTCAACCCGCTTGCGGTCAGTTGTTGAATGTGCCGCAGGCGCGACAGGTCCGCATCGGAGAAGCGGCGGCTCCCGCCACTGGTGCGCGAGGGATCCAACAGACCCTTGCGCTCGTAGATGCGCAATGTCTGCGGGTGCACGCCCGTCAGCTCGGCTGCCACCGAGATCACATAGACAGCCCGGTTGGCATCGCTGTCTTCCATGTCAGTCCTCCACCTCAGCCTTCAACCGCCGCCCGCGGCGCCTCGTCCGTCACCGCAGCCAGCGACTCCACCGCCGCCCGCTGATCGTCGGTCAGCTCGGTCGGCACAATGACTTCTGTCTTCACCAGCAGATCGCCCGGCTTGCCGGCATTGCGACCCGTCCCGGCGGGCACCCCCCGGCCGCGGACGCGCAGCACGGTGCCCGACGCCGTTCCCGGCGGCACCTTGAGCGTCACCTTGGATTCCAGGGTCGGGACCGTGATGGTGGTGCCGAGCGCTGCTTCGGGGAACGTGATGGGCACCGTCATGGTCAGGTTGCGGCCATTGCGCCCGAAGACGGGGTGCTTGCCCACATGGACCACCACGTAGAGGTCCCCGGGGGGCGCCATGCCCTGCCCGGGCGCGCCCCGGCCCTTCACCCTGATGCGTTGCCCGTCTTCGACTCCGGACGGGATGCGCACCTTGACCGAGCGCACCTTGCGCTCGGTGCCCGACCCCTGGCACACGGGGCACGGCGTATCGAAGAGGGTGCCGCGCCCGACACAGTCCGGGCAGACGGTGCTGAGCGAGAACAGTCCCTGGTCGTCGTTGAGCGTCCCGGTCCCCCCGCAGCGCGGGCAGGTATGGGTCGCGGTGCCGGGCGCCGCACCGGTACCACGGCAATTGGAGCAACGGACGTCCTCGGGCACATTGACCGAGGTGGTAACCCCGTGCACGGCATCGGAGAACGACAGGTGCAACGCGGCCTCCATGTCGGCGCCGCGCGCCGGTCCCCGCGTGGTCGTGGTCCGTCCCCGGTTGCCGAACAAACCGCCGAAGAGATCGCCCAGATTTCCCATGTCCTCCATGCGGAACGTGCCGCCGCCGGGCGTGCCCGTCCCGAAGCCGCCCCCGAAGCTGCCGGGTATCGGCCCTTGCTTGCGGACCTCGTCGTATTCCTTGCGCTTGTCCGCGTCGCCCAGCACGTCATAGGCCGCGCTGATCTCCTTGAAGCGTTCCTCGGAACCCGGATTGGCATCAGGGTGATACTGCTTGGCCAGCTTCCGGTAGGCGCGCGTGATCTCCTTGTCGGTGGCCGTCGAAACGACCCCGAGCACCTTGTAGTAGTCCTTCTCGAACCACTCCCGCTGGGGGGCCATGACTCAGCTCACCCCCGCACGCTGACCATGGCGGGACGCAGCACCTGGCCCCGCCAGCGATAGCCCGATCGGAAGACCTCGTCGATCACCTCTTCACCGCCATCTCCACCGGTCCGCGCCACCGCATCGTGCACCGCGGGATCGAACGGCACCGCGGCCTCGTCGACCCGCTCCAACCCTTCCTTGACCAACACGTCGAGCAACATGGTGCGCGCCGCGGTCAATGCCTTGGCGTCGTCGCTCTGTGCGCTGGTCTCGTTCTGATGGGCCTGCGCCAGGTCGAGGGTGTCGAGCACCGGAAGCAACTTGTTGACCAGCGCCGACGCGGCGCGGGCCGACTGCTCCTCTTGCATGCGCTGAATCCGCTTGCGGTAGTTCTCGAAATCGGCCTGCGTCCGTTGGAGGGCGAGCAGGTACTCATCCCGCTCGCCCGCCAACACCGCCATCGGATCGAGCACTTCCTCGACCACTATTTCCGCTTCTGCCACCCCGTCATCGGAGCTCTCGTCGGTGACCGGTTCGGGTTCCGGCGTGACCTCCTCGGCGGGGATGGCCTCGTCGGAGAAGCTCACTGCTCGTCGACGATTTCGGCGTCGACGATCTCGTCGTCGGAGCTCCCTCCGGCGTCGCTGGTCCCGCCACTCCCGTCACCGCCGCTTGGCGCGCTCTGGGTCTGCGAGGCCTGCTCGTACAGCCGCTGGCTGAAGCTCTGACTCACGCCCACCAACTTCTCGGTGGCGTCCTTGATCGCCTCGACGTTCGTGCCGGCGAGGGCGTCCTTCAAATGGGCCACGGCCGTCTGGACGTCGTCCTTCTCCGTGCCCTCGAACTTCTCGCCCTGGTCCTTGAGCAACTTCTCCGTCTGGTAGACGAGGGTGTCCGCAGAGTTGCGCACCTCGGCTTCCTCGCGGCGGGCCCGGTCGTCCTCGGCGTGCGCCTCGGCGTCGCGGACCATGCGCTCGATGTCGTCCTTCGCCAGCGAAGACTGGCCGGTGATCGTCATGGACTGCTCCTTTTGGGTGGCCTTGTCCTGGGCCGAGACGTGCACGATCCCGTTGGCGTCGATGTCGAAGGTGACCTCGATCTGGGGGACCCCACGCGGAGCCGGGGGCAGGTCGACCAGCTGGAACTTGCCCAGGGTCTTGTTGTACATCGCCATCTCGCGCTCACCTTGGAGCACGTGGATCTCCACCGAGGGCTGGTTGTCCTCGGCGGTGGTGAAGATCTCCGACCGCTTGGTCGGGATGGTCGTGTTCCGCTCGATGAGACGGTGCATGACCTGACCCTTGGTCTCGATGCCGAGGGACAGCGGGGTCACGTCGAGGAGGAGGACGTCCTTGACCTCACCCTTGAGCACGCCCGCCTGCACGGCGGCGCCGATGGCCACGACTTCGTCCGGGTTGACGCCCTTGTGGGGCTCCTTGCCGGAGAGTGACTGCACCAGGTCCTGAACGGCGGGGATCCGGGTGGACCCTCCGACCATCACGACGTGGTCGATGTCGGACGTCTTGAGCCCGGCATCCTTGATCGCAGCCTCGAACGGTCCTGTGCACGCCGCCACGAGGTCGGCCGTCAGCTCGTTGAACTTCGAGCGGGTGAGCTTGAGGTCGAGGTGCTTCGGGCCCTCGCTGGTGGCCGTGATGAAGGGCAGGTTGATGGTGGTCTCCTGCACGCTGGACAGCTCGATCTTGGCCTTCTCCGCCGCTTCCTTCAGGCGCTGCATGGCCATTTTGTCCGTCGAGAGGTCGACGCCTTCGGTGTCCTTGAACGACTTGACGAGCCAGTCCATGACCTTCTCGTCCCAGTCATCGCCACCGAGCTTGGTGTTCCCCGAGGTCGACTTCACCTCGAACACGCCTTCGCCGATCTCGAGCACGGAGACGTCGAAGGTCCCACCACCGAGGTCGAAGACCAGCACGGTGCGATCGGAGTCTTCCTTGTCCAGGCCGTAGGCGAGCGCAGCCGCCGTCGGCTCGTTGATGATGCGCAGGACCTCGAGGCCGGCAATCGCCCCGGCTTCCTTGGTCGCGGTGCGCTGCGCGTCGTCGAAGTAGGCCGGCACGGTGATGACCGCCTGGTCCACCGTGTCGCCCAGGTACGCCTCGGCGTCCCTCTTCAGCTTGCCCAGGATACGGGCGGAGATCTCCTGGGCCTTGTACTTCTTGCCGTCGATGTCGACGGTCCAGTTCGTGCCCATGTGGCGCTTGACCGAGCGGATGGTCCGGTCCGGGTTGGTGATGGCCTGGCGCTTGGCGACCTCGCCGACGAGCACCTCTCCCGTCTTGGAGAAGCCCACGACCGACGGCGTCGTCCGCCCGCCCTCAGCATTCGGGATGACGACGGGCTCGCCCGCCTCCATCACGCTGACCACCGAGTTGGTGGTCCCCAAGTCGATTCCCACGGCCTTAGCCATCTGCAGTCCTTCCATTCTTCGTGCTCGTTACTGCGCTTTTCGCTTGCCACAAGTGTAGCAAACCTGAGCGTATATGTGTCAACTTTTCTGTTGGTAATGGCAGTCTTAGGACCGATCGGTGGGCTCTACGCCAGAAATTCCCTGGTCGGGGGCTTAAAGGTGCAGGAGCGATTCGTGCACTACATGGGGTGACTATTCGCCTCTCTCTCGGCAAGGTCTTTCTGAAATAACGATACTGGTCAGTAGATTTACTCAATACATATGCCCAGAGGAGACTCCCGGAGGATTCCACCACTCAGAATGATCTGAAGGTTTCGGTTCGACCTACTCTGATGAGGTGAAGCGGCAGGAACGATCCAAACGGGGGCCGATTCCGTGGCTGCGCACCCGCGTCGCTCAGGAAGCAGATCGTGCGGCTGAGACTACGGACGCGCAACCCGAGTCAGCGCTTCAGGTAGCACAAACAACTCTCAGCTGGTCGCTCCGTCACCGTGGTCCCGATTCGGCCATGACGGTGAACGCCAAACGTGAAGTCGCTGAGATACTGGAACGATTGGGTCGACTCGACGAAGCGCTTCAGCTCAGGAGCGATGTCGCGACGTACTTCCGACTTCATCGGGGTGCGGATGATGAAAGCACGCTTACAGCCGAAGGATTTCTAGGATTCGACCTTGAGCGACTTGGTCGACATGCTGAAGCCGTGCGTCACTTCGAGCACGTTCTGGCCGGTCGCACCAATAACTTGGGGCGGGACGACAAGTCGACATTGCTCGCCATGGAGTGGCTTGGATGTAGTCAAAGAAGTCTTGGGAACCTTCGAGAGTCCCGTCGCTTGCTCCAGGAAGCGGTGGATCGATACCAACGCCAAGCTGCCGGCGAGACCGAAGACTGTATGAAGGCGACATCCCACTTGGCGACCACACTTTTCCGACTTGAACAGGTTACCGAGGCGAGCGAGCTACGCAGACACATCTTCGAAGTGCGGAATCGAACTTTGGACCCCGATCACCTCGAACTCAATGAGGCCAAGGTGATGCCAGAGTCTGCAGACTTCGACGTGCATGAGACCGAAGATTCGGAACTGTGTATGAACGATCGCGTGGGCCCGTCGAAAATCGAGCTCGTCGATATGCTGGCCGGCCGACCGGGGTGGCGCCTTGAGCCAAGTTTGACGCCGGGTGTAAGACCTCTGTGGTGCTTCGTCGTCGGAGGCAAGATCGATTTGTCAGTAGCAGTGGACGGCAGTTCGATCAGCCTCTACGTGATGGACACCGACACTGAGATCGTGTTCAGAGACACCGACGAACTCACGACATGGCTGAGAACCCACCGGGCAGCCGCGCTGCAGGAGCCGACGTCGCACCACCCCGGGAAATCAGGGTTTCGAAAGCTTTTCGAGTGGAGCTGACCGTCCCGGCGGATCGCTATGGGCTCTCGGTCGAAAATGTCCAGGTCAGAGCTAGAGCCAAAGAGAGGGCCTCCACGACGCATGATGACGTCGAGGCATACGGCGAGTACAAGACCATGGCCGAACAATCCCTTCCGGACAATCCCTTCGCCGGGCTCTTCCGTAGTCCATATACCGGCAATACCCACCGCTTCGAGGAGACGAGAGACATGAACAGGCAACCCAGGCAGACGACAAAAGGGATCGGCATCGGCAGCATGGCCGCCACGGCCCTGGCCCTCGGTGGGCTGTCCCTCTCGGCCGTCGCCGCCGCCCCGGCCGGTGCGGAAAGCGGTCGCCTCGCCAAGAGCGTGGTCGTGAAGACCGTCAGCGTGGCCAACATCGGCACGGTGCTGGCCAGCGGAAAGACGCTGTACACCCTCAAAGCCAGCTCGACGCCCTGTACCGCGGCGTGCCTGAAGATCTGGCCCGAGCTCGTGCTGCCCAAGGGCGTGAAGAAGGCGACAGCGGGCTCGGGCGTGCGCAGCTCCAAGCTCGGCACGGTGACGCGGGCCCACGGTGTCCGCCAGGTCACCTTCGGTGGCAAGCCCCTCTACTGGTTCGTCAATGACACCGGGCCGGGACAGGTTCACGGCAATATCACCGACACCTGGGGCAGATGGACCGCGGTCGTGACGGCCAAGGCGAAGTCGTCGGGCACCGCCTCGACGGCCGGCAGCGGGGGAACCGCGTTCTAGCGGCCGGGCTTTCGACCAAGCTATCGACATGGTGATCGCACTACAGCCGCCGGCTCTAACTGCAAAAACCGCGGCGCACGCGCAGGGACATGCTGGCGCCGAGGCACAGCGGCGCACGCTCCGCTCGCGCATCTATCTGCCCGCCTGCTCGATCGCCGCCGTGGCCGCAGCCTTGGTCGCGCTCGGTTGGGCCAATCACTGGGGAGGGACCGACTTCGCCGCCTCCATGAAAAGTCTTCGTGTCGTCGTCGTCGGTCCACTGACCCTGGCCATCATCGGCGTCTTCCTCATTGCCGAACGGCTGCACCCGGCACAACGGCGGCCGATCTTCGCCCGTGGCTACCGTCAGGACCTCCTCTTCACGGTGTTCAACGCCACGCTGGTCGTGCCGCTCGTCACCGCCCTGACCCTCTCGTTTTCGGACGTGGCCCAGCGTGCCTTCCCCTGGCTCGTCCTGCCGAGGATCGGAACCGTGCCGCGATGGGGGGCCATCGCCGTCATCTTCGTGGCCATGGATGCGTGCAACTGGTTCGCCCATATGGCGAACCACCGCGTGAAAGTGCTCTGGCGCTTCCATGAGCTCCACCACTCACAAGAGGACATGAACGTGCTCACCGTCTTCCGTACGCACCCGTTCATTCATGTTTCGTATCTCGTCGCGCTGATCCCGGGGATCGTGCTGCTGGCCAACGGTGCCCTTCCGCTCACGCTCCTCGTGATCTATGGAGGCGTGGTCGCGTTCGCGCACTCGAACACCAACCTGGGGTTCGGCCCTCTCGGGCGGATCTTCGTCAGCCCGAACTACCACCGCCAGCACCACAAGCTGGATGGGCCGCAGGACGTCAACCTCGGGTTCGCGCTGACGATCTGGGATCAGCTCTTTCACCGGGCGGTGTTCCCGACACCCGAGACGATCCGGACCGACACCGGGTTGCCCGGTCGCCCGCTCGTCGTCGAACAGGCGGGGGTGCGCCCTCATCATTTTTCTGTCTTCGCGGCGCAACTCGTGGCGCCGTTCCGACCCATGGACAAGGACCTGGATCTCCGATCCGCCGGGGTGCGGGCTCTGCGATCGCCTGCACCATCGGCACGTCGTGATGGAGTGACCTCTTCCATCTAATACCATCGTTCGTGTGCTCGATCTCGTCCTGCTCCGCCACGGGCAGTCAACCTGGAACGCGGAGAATCTCTTCACCGGATGGGTCGACGTCGGCCTCACCGAGGTCGGGGAGGCCGAAGCACGAGCGGCGGGCACGCTGTTGGCCGCGGAGCCCGGACTGGACTTACGTGTCCTCCATACGTCGGTACTGACCCGGGCCATCCACACGGCCGAACTCGCGCTCGCCGTGGCCGGTCGCAGTTGGCTGCCGGTGCGCCGGGACTGGCGCCTCAACGAACGCCACTACGGAGACCTGCAGGGCAAGAACAAGGTCGAGACAGCCGAGAAGTTCGGCAAGGACCAACTCTTGCTGTGGCGCCGGAGCTACGACACCCAGCCTCCGCCGCTCAGTGCGGACAACCCCACGTCGACGGCGGATGATCCCCGCTATCGCGACGTCGACCCGGCGCAGATCCCAACGACGGAATGCCTGGCTGATGTCGTCCGGCGTGTC
>Ga0307372_10000527_pt1 | contig 68540 bp, 50 predicted proteins | sample OX1MG_FD_202533 | JGI IMG/M metagenome (GOLD analysis project Ga0307372, IMG submission 202533) | Soil microbial communities from Risofladan, Vaasa, Finland - OX-1 | ecosystem: Environmental > Terrestrial > Soil > Coastal area > Acid sulfate soil | place: Finland: Risofladan, Vaasa | collected... | reverse complement strand
ATCCCTATTGAAACAACATCCAGGCAAAGACAGCTTGGTCATGAAACGCCGTTCCTGCGGATGGAACGACGAATTCCTCGTCGAAACCCTCACTGGAATAACGACTTAGTGAGCGCTGGCCCTGGGTTCTTCCGGCTGGCCGCACATTTCCGAAAGTCCCTACGCTGCTGACCAGCGGGCGCGTCAAGCATCGTACGGCCGATGCTTGATTCGCCATGACCAACGCCGGATGTACCGGCCCGCCGTGGCGCCTAACCCAGAAAGATCACCTTCCGATGCTCGAAACAAAATCTGAACCTCGCACCGGCCACTCGCGGCTCCGGCTGGTTCTTGCTGCGCCCGTGAAAACCGGCGAACCAACGCCAAAAACCCTTCCGGGTACGCTTATTTAAGGTCTAGCCGTGTACGCGGAGAGCGAGCCCATTTCGCGCGTCGATCCGTACGGGCAGCTTGAAGTAAAGCCGATGGGGCAGACCGCTGTGCCAGCTTGCGGCAAACCCGTTGAGGCGAAATGGGACTTTTTCCTGGAGGTTCATGTGAATCCGAATAACCCGAAGAGCAGGGTAGGCGCGCCGTGTACCGGTTATATCGTGCAGCGCGTTGATGTGTTCTGCTCGATCAACAAGTGCGGGAAGTGCAATGGCGACATCACGTTCGAGGAGTTTACCTATTACGAGGCATGGCCGGTCAGGAAGGGACGGAGGAACTCCTTGCTTAGAAAGGGTGGCACAGCCACGGACACCGCAATCTCGACTCCTCAGAAGGGTACGTGCGGATCATACTTACAGAAGGGCGAGATTCGCTTTTATTGCGCGGATGGCGCTGATGACCCGACCGGGAACAACGCCGGGACCGACGACCTGTCGAAACTCTGGAAAGCGGGTACGTACGGCAATCTCCGCAAGACGTCTTCTGGCTTACTCCCATCGACGGGTATCCAGCCCAACTTCTGGTCGCAGCCGCCGGTGGACGGGCCAGCGCGGCGCGGGTTCACGCTCGATTGGGAATGCTGCCCTCCGACTAGTTCTTTGACACTACTCGTTACGCCCCGGTTGTGACTAAACGAAACGCGGCCTCCCGCGCCTATCGACGACGCCACGGACATTTCGGGATTTCGAGGAACGCCCCATGAGATGCATCGTGACCGTGCCGGCATGTTGCTGGCTTTCCGCGATCGTTGCGGCCTGCGCCGCGCTACCCGCTGTCGCTGCCGACGCGGCGGCTTCCGCCCGAGTGGCAGAAGCCTTCGCGACACAGGTCTGCGACGCCGCAAACCCCGATGAACTCCACCAAGTGAGTGCTGAGTTGCTCCGCGGCGCGTCGCCGGAACTGCTGGAAAAACTCTCCATGCATGAGAACACGACCGTTTCCCTGCTCGCCAAATGGGCCACCGTGCGCCGTACGTTCCCGGCGCCATTTCAGCGTGGGGTGCAGTGGGAATACGTCGACATCGATCGCGCAGCCCTCGCGCGCTTCCTCGGGTTCCTTGAAGGGCGAATCCGCACGCCCCCACCTGCTTGGTGGCAGCGGCGTATGCTTCGGCTGCAAAGCGCCGACAGAGATCGCTACGCAGTGCGGGTCTCGACAGACGAACCGCCGGCGCCTGATTATTCGGGCGATCACCCGAGCGAGGAGGGGCGATACCGCTGGCGAGCGCATGCCGGGATGTCGATAGGGCCGGGCGTCGCCATGGCGAGGAACGCGGCGTCGACGTTGGTTTTGAACGTCGACGGGCGGGACGTGCCGCTGAGCGAGCTGGTGTTGGATGACGTCGAACTGCGCACCGCGAACAGGGCGTGCGCGGTTAACGCAATCCACGTTTCGGACTCCCGCTTTCTAGTCGCGCTGCACCATCAAGTCTGCGGAGTTGTCCCGCTTTATTTCATTGACACCAGGGAGGGCGAACCGCTCTGGTGCGCAGAGGTTTGGGCGGAACAGATCGTGACACGCGGGGGCTTGGGGTTCGGCCTTGGGCATTGGGTCGATTTCAAAGTCGCGGATGGAAACGTCTACCTGTTTGGCGCCGGCTTGGAGTCGATGTACGTCGAGTGTTTTAACGTCAGGGATGGAAAGAACCTGTTCCGGTTTAGCACATCGTATTGAGCGGTCGTCGGGAAGCTAAACGGCGGGAAGCTAAACGGGAAAGGTCTAATACTTTCGGGGATTCTGGGTTTCGAGTGGGTCGAAAAGTAACTCGTCGTGGGGGGGTAGTCGCCCCGGCCTGTCCCAAGGGCACTCCAGCCGTGAACCGCGATTTAACAAAACCACGCACGGAGCCGCAATTCGCCGGGTATTTTGCGGCCGCTGCGGGATGGAGGGGTGCGTTTTGGGAGGCATGGCTGGGCAAATGAATGGGCCTTGGCTGGTATCCCCTCAAACGCTAGCAGCGCAAGGGATGGCTGAATCGCCGATGTGGACGTCGATGGGGGAGTAAGTGGGATGTGCAGTGGCTGGGTCCGGTGGGCTTCGCGGTCGGATCAGGCTTGCGAGGGAGGGTAGCAAGAATCGGCCGCTGATTCGATCTTGCAGGTACGCATAGCCGCTCACAGCGAGTTTCTTTGCTGTTTGCACGATCGTGGTGAACGTGTCCATGGCCCGTGCTCCGGGCGGCGTCGCGCTGTGCAAGCTCACGTCCCGACGACGTGCGGCCACGCGCTCGTCTAACTCCGACTCGTTGTTGTGCAACGGCACTTCGGGATGACCCAGGACCGTTAATAACGACTCTTTTTTTCGCCGCGTTGTTGCGATCCGCTGGTCCAAGCAGCGCACTCCCACAACCCTGAATTTCAGGCGATTTAGATGCGATTACCCTGGCTAGGAAGTGCTAGCGTTTGAGGGGATACCTGAGTCGGACCCGCCCAGCGCGTGACGCCACGTCCCCGGCCATGGGCCGGGACCAGCGTGAGGTGAGCGACGTGAGAGAACGCGTCGTCAGCGGCCGGGAACGCCCAGCCCACCCTTGAGCCGGCGAGTCCGCCTACGTAATGGCGCGCTCGCCGGTTCAAGCGGCCGGATCGTCCGTCACAGGCTCACTCCTGCCCCAGGCCCCGATCCAGTGTCGCCAGCGGCCCACCCACGGGCTTCGACTGTGCAACCTGGTCATCCTGTCGCGGCAGCACCGCAGCCCTGTGACAGACCGATTCGGCGGTGGCCCAGCCCTCGACGGCGGCCTCATCGGCCTCGCCCACGCCCCAAGCAACCACCGGGGACGCCTTCGTCACGCCACATCTTGCCAAAGAAACTCACTCCACGCAAAAACATCGCGCGCCGAGACGGGGGGTTCCGCGCGCCCCGCTCGTCGTGGGACGGCCTTCCGAGGCGTGGGACGGCCTTCCCAGGCCGTCCGTGGCGGAAGGCGGCCTGGGAAGGCCGTCCCACGGTTTTCACCCCCCCAATATGTCGGAAACCGGCGCGCATTTTTTTCCGTTTAGCAATTCCATGTTAGCAGGAAATCAAGTGCCACGACGGGCGGACATGCGTATTTCCCGGAGATTTTGAGGCAGTGCCGGGATGGTAGATAGTCGGTTGTTGCTTGAAAGACGTTGAATCGAACGATTTTGAGGTGTTTTGACCGATTTTTGAGCGAAAACGAGTGGCGGGAGCGTCACGCAAACGCCTACGCGGGCAGCAAGCGAAAGCGATGGCACGCCTAAGCGATGCCCCGGTCGCTATCTAGCCGGGGCATCGCTTAGGCTCTGCCACCAGCCACCACGTTCTCGTAGCAACCGCATCCCGTTGCCGATCACAAGCAAGCTGGCGCCCACGTCGGCCGCGACGGCGAGCCAAAGCCGGGCCAACTCGACAGGACCGAAGACCGCCAACGCCAATACGCCCAACTTGAGCGTCAACGCCAGCGCGATGTTCTCGGCCAGCAGGCGGCGCGTGCGGCGGCCCAGGCGAACCAGGTCGACCAGCCTGTACACATGGGGCGAAAGTACGGCCACGTCGGCGGTTTCCAACGCCGCGTCGCTGGCCTGCGTCCCCAGAGCGATCCCGATCGAGGCGGCCGCCATGGCCGGCGCGTCGTTCACGCCGTCGCCGACCATCGCCAGCCGTGGGTGTTCCGCGGCCAGCCGCCGTACCCAGCTTACCTTGTCTTCCGGCAATAGGTCCGCTCGCCAATCGTCGATCCCCACCGCCTTGGCCACATGGGCGGCGACCGCTTCGGCGTCGCCCGTCAGCAGCGCCACGCGCCGCACTCCTAACCGCCGTAACGCCGCGATCGCCGCCCTGGCGTCGGGCCGCGGTGGATCGGCCAACAGCACGGCGCCGACCAGCAGTCCCGAACTGCCCACCAGCGCCACCGTGGCGGGCAAAGCCGCCGTCGCGTCGCGGACGAAAGCGCGCACGGCGTCGACGTCGGCCAACTGGCGGTCCATGAAGAAACGCGGGCTGCCGACGTGCCATGTCGCTCCGTTCCACTTCCCTTCGACTCCGAAGCCGCGGACGGCCGCGAAGTCGGTCGGCTCCTCCCAGGTCATGCCACGCCGGCGGGCGGCGGAGACAATCGCTTGCGCCAGCGGGTGTTCGCTGTGGCCCTCCAGCGCGGCGGCTGTCTGGAGCACGTCGGCTTCGGTGTGGCCTGGGCTCGGCACGACGGCAACGACATCGGGCCGGCCGATGGTGAGCGTGCCCGTCTTGTCGAAGGCGATGCAATCGATCCGGCCGGCCTGCTCCAGGAACTGTCCCCCTTTGATCAGCATCCCGCGCCGCGCCGCCGCATGCAGGCCGCAGACGATCGTCAAAGGGGTCGAAATCACCAGCGCGCACGGACAGGCGATCACCAACAGCACCAGCCCGCGATGCAGCCATTCGCCGGCCGGGTGGGCCGCCGCCCAAGCAATGCCCCAAGTGGCCAGCCAAGGCGGCAGTGCGGCGACCACCAAAGCCAGGGCGATCACGGCGGGCGTGTAGCGCCGAGCGAAACGATCGACGAAGCGCTCGGTGGGCGAGCGCGATTGTTGGGCCTGCTCGACGAGCCGCGCGACGTGGGCCAACGTGCTCTCGTCGCCGGTCCGGTCGGCGGTCACTTCGAGTGAGCCTTCGCCGTTGAGCGTGCCGGCATACACGGCGTCGCCCTGCTGCTTGTCGCAGGGAAGGCTTTCGCCGGTGATCGGCGCCTGGTTGACGCTCGACGCGCCGCGTTCGACCGTGCCGTCGCAGGGGATACGTTCGCCCGGCTTGACGAGTACGCGGTCGCCCGGCCGCAAGCCGGCCGCCGGCACGTCGCGGACACCGTGGATTTCGAGTTGGTGGGCCACGGGCGGGACCATTTCCACGAGTCCACGAACGGCGCGGCGGGCGCGGTCGAGGCTGGTCCCTTCCAGCCAAAGCGAAATGCCGAACAAGAACATGGCCGTGGCGGCCTCGAAGTAATCGCCGGTTGCCAGGGCCCCGCCGGCGGCCAGCGTCATCAAGGCGTTCATGTCGAGCGCGCCCAGTTTCACGGCCCGCCAGGCGGCGCTGACGACCGACAAGCCGGCGACCAGCGTGGCGGCGACCGCCAGCGCATCGGCGCTGAATGTGGCCTGGCCCATCGTGAAACGAACGATCGCCGCGGCCACAAGGAGCAGCCCCCCCGCCAGCGTCGTGGCGCGGATGCGGCGCGCGGCCCCGCCGTGCCGGGCACCGGCTTCGGCGGTGACTTCCGGCGCCGCTCGGTTAGCCGCGGCACGCGGTTCAGAAGCGGTGCCGCCGGCGTCAGTTGTTGACACCAATTCGCCGGGAAACCCGATCTCCCGCAGCCGTTGGGCGATTTGGCCGGCGTCGAGTGTCTCCAAGTCGAATTGAACGCGCAGCCGCCGATTCAGGTAATCGGGCGTGAGTTCGGCGATGCCGCGCAGCCGCGCCAGGCCCTTTTCGATCAGGAGCAACTCCTCAGGGCAATCCAGTGCGGAAACGTGGAACGTGGCGGTGGTGATTGTCACGACCCATTCGGAGGTGTTGCTGGACTGCCTATCCTCACCGGAGGACGTGGCCGCGAGGCGAAATCGGGGGGAACCGCTGGTGAAGGTCAGGGTTTACGTCGAAGGTGGCGTGTCATTGATTGAGCGCCTTCAGGGTGCCAAGGATGATCGCCATGGTGAGGATTACGGCGAAGGACGCCAACATGAACTGGATTCCCAGAACAGCCATTCCCCGTGGAGGCGTTCCGGCGATCAGAGCGATGCCGAAGCCAACGAACAGCGAGACCGCGATGAAACGCGCGGTAAGGTACATCACCAAATGGCCGGGCTCTGGGAGCGGCGGGGCGACGCGGACGAAAGCAGGGTTTATCTTGAAGATTCCAATATGCTCCACCGTAGGACGGGGCGTTGCAAGCGACGCCAACGTTAGAAGCAATCCGAGGCAGCCCATCAGAACGAACAACGGCCCCAACACGAAGCGCAGCAACACGATGCCGACTCGCAATAGGTCGTCAAATTCGCCGACATCCCCTAAGCTGATGGAATTCTGCCGCCTTTTCCGACCCGTCTGTGGTCGTGCGGTGGACGCAATCACAGGCCGCTGGGGTGCGCTTCCGCGCGTGGGCAACGACGAGAGCGCATATAGCCCCCCAGGCGAAACCGCGTCGTTTGACAGATCGGCCAGGCCCGGCGGGTTGGGCGGCAGGTCCGCCAACAAGGGCGATGGCGGCACGGGCGATAGGGGCAAAGTCGGCCAAAGATCATCGCCCCCGCTGGAACCGCCATCATTCGAGGCCATGACCGCCGACCCCGGCGCGAACGCCCGGCACTGCTCGCACACGAGTGGCGCGCCCGCCCTCTCGGCCTCCAACCAGAATTCCAGACCGCATTGGCGGCACTTCTCCAAGACCGACGCCGAAGCGATCGTTTCGACAGGTATAGCAGGTATTGAAGCCTGAACCGGCGCTTGCGGCGCCGTCGAGGTTGTCGAGGGGGGCGCCGCGCGCGATGGCACGACGGCCTTCGCCGAGGCCGGCGCCGTCCGTGGAGTTTCCATCGCCAACACCGGCGACAGCGTGCCGCACTGATTGCACTTGAATTGCCTTCCAACGGTGTCGGCAGGCAGGCGGTACTGTTTGCCACATTCTTGGCACTTCACCCCAACCGACGTCGCGGTGGCGCGCTTTGCGGGCGAAGGCGCGGCGCCGGCGTCGACCGGAACGATTGGAGACCGCTCACCGCAGCTTGGGCAAGTGAATTCCGTGCGGACGTTTGCGTCGCGCAGCGCATATCGTTGGCCGCAATGAACGCACTGGAACTTCATGGGAGGCGTCTCTGCTAATACGTGCGTCGATTGATCCTGCCTTGCACGCGCCCCGGCAGTCCCTGGATTCGCAAGAAGCCCTCGGCGTCGGTCTGGTTGTACGAGCCGCCCCCTTCCATGCTGGCGATGCCTTCGTCGTACAGACTGAGCGGGCTCGAGCGGCGAGCGATCGTCAGGTTCCCCTTGTAAAGGTTCAACGTCACTTCGCCGGTCACATGCTTTTGGGCTTCGCGGATGAACGCCATCAGGGCGTCCATCTTGGCATGATACCAAAAACCATAGTAGACTATCTCGGCGACTTCAGGGGCGAGCCGGTCGCGGAGATGGGTCAGGTCGCGATCGAGCGTGAGCTGCTCGACGGCGCGGTGGGCCTCGTAGAGGACCGTCATGCCCGGCGCCTCGTAGACGCCGCGGCTCTTCATCCCCACGAAGCGGTTTTCGACCACGTCGACCCGGCCCACGCCGTTGCGCCCGCCGATCTGGTTCAACTCCTTGACGATCTCCATCGCATTGCCGCGGCGGCCGTTCACGCTGACGGGTACACCCGCATCGAAGCAGATCGTCACCGGCTCGACCTTGTCGGGCGCCTGCTGGGGAGAGACCGACATGCCGAAATCAACCAACTCGACGCCATTCACCGTAAGGTCTTCGAGCTTGCCCGCCTCGTAGCTGATGTGCAGGCAGTTCTCGTCGGAGCTGTAGGGCTTGGCGGCCGACGCCTTGACGGGGATCCGTCGCTCCTCGCAATAGGCGATCAATTCCTTGCGGCCGGGGAACCGCTTGCGGAACTTCTCGCGCCGCCAGGGGGCGACGACCTCGATGGCCGGCTCCAGCGCCTCGGCGGCGAGCTGAAAGCGGCACTGGTCGTTTCCCTTGCCGGTGGCGCCGTGCGCAAAGGCGTCGGCCCCCACTTCGCGGCCGACCTGCAAGCAGGCCTTGGCAATCAAAGGCCGGGCAATTGACGTGCCCAACAAGTAGACGCACTCATATTTGGCCTGCCACTGCAAGACGGGGAAGGCGAAGTCGCGGCAGAGCTCCTCTTGCGCGTCGACGATCCGGGCCGATTTGGCGCCGCAGCGCTTCGCCTTGTCGAGAATCGCTTGCCGGTCCTCGCAGGGCTGGCCGAGGTCGACATAGACCGCGTGGCACTCGTAGCCTTCGTCTTGCAGCCAACCGAGAATGACCGACGTATCGAGACCGCCGGAGTAGGCGAGAATGCAGCTTGGCATGGCGGGGAAGGGAGGTTATAGGGGACAGGTTACAGGGGACAGTCATCGTAGGATCGGACAAACGGGCGCAGCCCGCGCCGGCCCACCATTTGACGGCGATGGTGGGCCGGCGCCCGCTTCGCGGTCTTGTCCCATCCTACGTGCCATGTGCGGCACCCGCTCGTGAATGTCTCATTCGTGGCCGCTCCGAGTATAGGCTGTCCAGCCTGACGACGGCGGAGAACGATTCAGGAGTCGGGCGCCAGTAGGGCCAGCGCGAATCGACGCTCCGACTTCCAATCCAAAATCCAAAATCGACTACCGCGCGCTCATGTCGCAACTCATACCACCGGCGGCCGGCAGGTACGCGCTTTTCACGTAGTCCATCACCATCCGGTGGGCGCTGAATCGCCAGGCGAGTGAACTGATCGAGTTCATCATCCGCTGGATCCAGTGACGCGGCAGACCGTCGACGTCGTGGTCATAATAGAGCGGAATCACTTGCTCTTCCAGTACCCGGTAGAGATCAGCGGCGTCGCGGCGGTCGTTGATCTCGTCCGAGACGTGGCTGGTTCCCTTGCCGATGGCGAAGCCGTTGGCGCCGTCGTAGGCTTCGGCCCACCAGCCGTCGAGCACCGAGAGGTTCAGTCCGCCGTTGAGCACCACCTTCTCGCCGCTCGTGCCCGAGGCTTCCAACGGCCGGCGCGGGTTGTTCAACCACACGTCGACTCCCTGCACCAGGTGCCGGCAGACGTTGATGTCGTAATCTTCGACGAAGACGATGCGTCCCGCCAGCTTCGGGTCGTGCCGCAAATTGGCGATCTTCTTGATCAGTTGCTTGCCCGGCTCGTCGGCCGGATGGGCCTTGCCGGCGAAGATGAGCTGGATCGGACGTTGCGGATCGTTCACCAGGTCGTAGAGCCGCTCGATGTCGGTCAAGAGCAGGTCGGCCCGCTTGTAGGTGGCGAAACGCCGCGCGAAACCGATCGTAAGCACGTTCGGGTCGAGCATGTTGCGGGCGGCTTCCACGGTTTCGTCGCTCTCGCCGCGGCGGCGGCACTGTCGGCTGACACGGCGGCGAACGAAGGCCAACAGCAGGTTCTTCAGCGCGTAGTGCGTTTCCCACAGCTCGCCCGGATCGACGTGGTGGATGCCTTGCCAGACCTCCGGCTCGCCGATCCGCTTGAACCAGTTGACCTCGAAGTTCCGGTCGTACAGTTGCTGCATCTGCCAGGCGAGCCAACTGGGCGTGTGGACGCCGTTGGTGATGTGGCCGATGGGGATCTCCTCCTCGACCCGCCAGGGCCAGAGGTGAGCCCACATCCGGCGGCTGACGTAGCCGTGCAACGAACTGACGGCGTTGGCTTTCCGCGAAAGTTTCAACGCCAGCACGGTCATGCAAAACGTCTCGCCACCGTTGTGCGGCTCGACCCGGCCCAGTCCCATGAGCTGGTCGTGCGAGATGCCCAATTGGTCGCGCAACGGTCCCAGGTGCTCCTCGATCAGCCCCGAATCGAAGCGGTCGTGGCCGGCCGGCACCGGCGTGTGCGTCGTGAACACCGTGTGCTGGGCCACGTCGCGCAGCGCCTCGTCGAAGCTCACGCCGTCCGACTCCATCATGTCGCGGATCGCCTCCAGCGTGGCGAACGAGCTATGCCCTTCGTTCAAGTGGTAAACGCCCGGCGTGATGCCCAATGCCTTCAAGGCACGCGCGCCGCCGACCCCCAGCACCAACTCCTGGCGAATGCGCGTGCGGTGGTCGCCTCCGTAGAGCCGGCTGGTCAGGTCGCGGTCTTCGGGGCTGTTGCCGTCGACGTCGCTGTCGAGCAGATAAAGATGAATCCGCCCGACCCGCATCAACCAGACCTTGGTCACCAGCTTGCCGGTGCGGGTGTCGATGGAGATGTGGACCGGCTTGCCGTCGCTCCCCAGGGCCGGGACCATCGGCACATTATCGACCTTCGTGTCGAGATACTCTTGCAACTGGTAGCCTTCGTGGTCCAGGTGCTGCTTGAAATAACCCTGGTCGTAGAACAGGCCGATCGCGACGAACGGCACGCCCAGATCGCTGGCCGTCTTCACATGGTCGCCCGACAGCACGCCCAAGCCGCCGGAATAGATCGGCACCGATTCATGAATGCCGAACTCGGCCGAAAAGTAAGCGACCGGCTTCGAACCCAACACCCCCACATGCGTCGTACCCCACGTTTGAGTGCTGCTGATGTATTCCTTCAGCAACCGGAAGGCATGGTTGATGCGGCTATAAAGCACCAACTCGGCCGCCCGCATTTCGAGCCGTTCGGGTGTGAACTCACTCAACAGGGCGATCGGGTTATGGTCGACCTGCCGCCAGCGGATCGGGTCGAGATCCCTGAACAGGTTCACCACCTCCGGCTGCCAACTCCACCACAGGTTATTGGCGAGCGCCAGGCACTTTTCATAAGGTGTCGCCATGCTGACACCCGCGTTCGGCGATCGCGACTGGTACGTTGGGGGCGCAAGTTCAGCTTGGCTCATCCAGTAAATTCCTTCCGCATGGGGGGCGGCGCAACAAACGCATGATTATAGCGGGGGAGCGGAAATAATCCTACCCAGAACCGCCATTGTGGTGTAGGCGTTCCGCCTGCCGGCTGGCTCTGGCAAAGGCTCTTACACTTCGTCGAGTAGTTCGCCCCAGGAATCGACGCCGAGCAGTCGCTCCGCCAGGGCTTCCAACCCCTTGAGGTCGGTGATGGCGTCGATGGTTTTTTGCTGTCTCTTGGTCGCGACTTTGCCAAATTTTTGCCGCCCTTGGCGCAAAACGAGCGCGCGCATTCCTTCAACCCGGCCCTCTTCCCGGCCCTCTTCCCGGCCCTCTTCCCGGCCCTCTTCCCGGCCCTCTTCCCGGCCCTCTGCGCGAATTTCATCAAAGATCGGTGACGTTTTCATATTCCACCCTCGTAAACCATCTTCCCATGCCGGCCGGCACCCGGCCAACGCGGCGAATACTTCCGTCGTCAAACCGAGATCCGCTCGGTCGCGCTCGTCGGTGAAGCGGCGTTCCGCCTCTGACAGCCACCCTCCAATTGTACCCGATTCGCCGCCGCCTTGCATCAGCGGAACCCAAGGCAGGAGCCACGGGGATGTCTTTCCAGCCGCCACGTCCGACAACAAATTCACTGCGCTCTCATCCGCCAAGTGACGCCGGAGAATGGTCAATTCCAAACGGCAGCCGGCCGCGATCTGCGAAAGCAGGCTCAACTCATGAGCGGGACTCCGCCCGGTCAAGTCGAATACAGCCCCGACAATGCAAGAAAGAGGCAAGCTACCTGGGCCAGCCGGCTCCGTCCAGAGCCGGGTCAGGTAATCGAGCGACCGTGTCACTGCGTCCGCCCTCGCTTCCGCCTCCAACTCAAGGCAAATGCCTTCCAGGACTTCGCCGCTGCGCAGCGCCGCGACGAGGTCGTTGGTCAAATCGTTCTGATTCGGCAAGGCCACTCGCCTGGCATCGATCCAGGCCTGAAAGGAGAGGCGAGGGTTGCCCAATAGCCAGCGAAAGAACCCGGCCGGGTCGCGCTTTACCAGATACCTGCCAGCCTTGTCATAATCATTCATCGCCGTCGAGTCTACCCAGTCTCCTAAGCAAATAACTCAACCAGCGGCTTCCCGAGCGCGAGACGGTAGGGCCGTTCGAGCCGGTCGAAAAGATCGGTGGTGGGGTCGATGCCCAAGGCATGGTAGATGGTCGCGGCGAGGTCATCGGGGGTGACGGGCAAAGTCGCCGGATAGGCGGCCAGGCGGTCGGACGAGCCGTACACCCGCCCGCCGCGGATACCGGCCCCGGCCAGAACCACTGAATTGCAAGCCGCCCAGTGGTCGCGCCCGGCGGCGGCGTTGATTCGGGGTGTGCGGCCAAACTCGCCCAGGCAAACCACCAGCGTCTCGTCCAAGAGTCCCCTCGCCTCCAGATCTTCCAAGAGCGCCGAAAAGGCCAGGTCGAAGGGGGGCAACAGACTGTGCTTGAGCAGCTTGAAGTTGTCCTTGTGTGTGTCCCAGAAGGCGTCGTCGCGCGCCCAGTTGACCGTCACCAGCCGCACGCCGGCCTCGACGAGCCGCCGCGCCAACAGCGCGCCCTGGCCGAAGGCCGAGCGGCCGTAGCGCTCGCGCACCGGCCCGGCCTCGCGCGACAAGTCGAACGCCCCACGCGCCTCGGGCGAGGCCACCAGGCCGAACGCTCGCTGGTAATCGTCCTTGAACCCGCGCACGGCGGCGACGCCTTCCAGCTCGCGCCGCTGCCGATCGACCTCGGCCAACAGGCCGCGGCGGCCGGTGAGACGCGCGCCTGAATCACTCAACTGTGGAAACGGCTGGAAATCGGCCGCCGACGGATCTTGCGAAATGAACAACGGATCGTACTTGTTTCCCAGGAACCCCCCGAAGAAGCCCGGAAAGATGTGATTGTTCGCCGACACCTGGTTGGCCGGCGCGTTGAGGCTGATCGCCGACGGTAACGCGCCGCGGCTGGGCCGCAGCCGTTGAATCACCGCGCCGAAGGTGGGAAAGTCGGTCGGTTGGTTTTGCGGATTGGTGGCCGGCTGGGTATGTCGGTGGCCCGTGAGCATGTAGTGCAAGGCCACTGTGTGCGTGTTGTCGGGGTGCTCGACGGAACGGAGCAGGGCGAAGCGATGGGCCGTCTGGGCTGTGCGCGGGATGTGCTCGCCCAAAAAGGTGCCGGGCACGCTCGTGGCGATCGGCTGGAACTCGCCGCGCACGTCGGCGGGCGCTTCAGGCTTGAGATCCCAGAGATCCTGGTGGGCCGGAGCGCCGAACAAAAAGCAGAGGATACAGTTCTTCGCACTGCCGAACGAGCGGCCGAACGAGCGGCCGCGGGGCTCGGAGGCCGTAGCCGCCGACCTGGCGGCGAGCAAATCCGGCAACATGAGCCCCAACGGCGTCAGCCCCCCCACGCGCAGCCATTCGCGGCGGGTGATGCCCTCGCAGAGCCGCACGTTGCCTGGGCGAATGGAGAACACGATCAAGTTCCTCGCATAAAAAAACGTCGTGTGGGCACCGTCCACAACGGGCGCGGGCTCAAGTTCCGGTAGGGTGGGCACCGCCCACCGCGAACGCGGGCTCAAGCCCACGCTACGAATGTTCCGCCCACGACCTATCACAAAAAAAACTCTCTGCCTGATTGTCCGCCGACGGTATGAAAAAGGCAAGTCCTCGCGCCGGCGGCTTGACCGGCGGCCGGAATGACGTAGACATTGATGATGATATTATAGCACGGTGGAATAGATCCTCCGATCCTCCGGCCGCGCGGCAAGTCGCGAGAAAGAAAGAGCGAGGTGATCGTCGATGGAACACGCCCAAGTCAACGCTCCGGGCGCGCCGGGCATGCCAGCCCGCTGGACGTCCAGCGCCAAGGACGGGGTCGGCACGTCGCTCAGCCCGAACAGCCGCGTCTGGTTCACCCACAGCCACGGGATCGTCGACGAAATCTACTACCCGCGGGTCGACTTGGCATGTACCCGCGATCTGGGCCTGTTGGTGACCGACGGCCGCGACTTCTTCTCGGAAGAGAAACGGCACACGAGCCACCACATGGAGTACCTGGCCGACGGCGTGCCCGCCTTTCGCATCACGAATACCTGCCTCGCCGGGCGCTACGCGATCGAGAAGGAGTTGCTCACCGACCCCGTACGCGACGTCTTCTTGCAACGCATCCGCTTCACCGCGGTACAAGGCTCGCTTGCCGACTACCAGCTTTTCGCGCTGCTGTCGCCCCATCTGGGCAACCACGGCGGCGACAACACGGCCTGGGTCGGCGAGTACAAGGGCGTGCCGCTGTTGTTCGCCGAGCGGGATGGAATCGCTTTGGCGTTGGCTTCGTCGGCGCCCTGGCTGGCTCGTTCGGCGGGCTTCGTGGGAACGTCCGACGGCTGGCAGGATCTCTCGCGTCATCGGCGTTTGAGTTGGCGCTACGAGCGGGCTGAAAAGGGCAACGTCGCCCTGACCGGGCAAATCGACCTGTCCGCGGCCCAGCCATCGTTCGTGTTGGCCTTGGGGTTCGGCCGCAACATCCACGAGGCGGCCCACCGCGCCGTCGCCAGCATTCTGGGCGGTTTCGATCGCGCGCGCGACGAGTACCTCCGCGAGTGGCAAGACTGGCAACGGAAGCTGTTGCTGTTGGACGACCGGCATTGCGGCGAACACGGCCGCACCAACGGCCAATGTCCCCATTGCGGCCGGCAGAACATCTACCGCGTCGGCGCCGCGATCATTCATGCCCACGAAGCCAAGAACTTTCCGGGCGGCGTGGTCGCCAGCTTGTCGATTCCCTGGGGTTATTCCAAGGGCGACGACGATCTGGGCGGCTATCATTTAGTGTGGCCCCGCGACCTGGTCGAGACGACCGGCGGGGTGATGGCGGCCGGAGCCCGCAACGTCGCACGGCGCGTGCTCCGCTACTTGCAGGTCACGCAAGAGGCCGACGGCCACTGGGCGCAGAACCAATGGCTCGACGGCACGCCCTACTGGGACGGCGTGCAGATGGACGAGGCCGCCCTGCCGGTGCTGCTGCTCGACCTGGCCTACCGCGAGGGGATGCTCGACGAGAACGAGTTGGCCGGCTTCTGGCCGATGGTCGAGCACGCCGCCGCCTACATCGTGGCCAACGGCCCGGTCACCCAGCAAGACCGCTGGGAAGAGGACTCGGGTTATTCGCCTTTCACGTTGGCCGCCGAGATCGCCGCGCTGCTGGTCGCGGCCGACATCGCCGAGCGCCAGGGTGAGCGCGCCGCCGCCGTTTATTTGCGCGAAACCGCCGACTTTTGGCACAGCAGCATCGACGATTGGATCTATGTTCGCGACACCGACCTGGCGCGGCGCGTGGGCGTCGAAGGGTATTATGTGCGGATCGCGCCGCCCGAGACGGCGGACGGCGATGCGCCGCTGTCACGTTTGGTGGCGATCAAGAACCGCGCGACCGACCATAGCCAGGCGCTGGCCGACGAGCTGATTAGCCCCGACGCCTTGGCGCTGGCGCGGTTCGGGCTGCGGCGCGCCGACGACCCGCGGATGGTGAACACCGTCAAGGTGCTCGACTCGCTGTTGCGGGTCGAGTTGCCGGCGGGTCCGTGTTGGTATCGCTACAACGAGGACGGCTACGGCGAGCACGACGACGGCCGGCCCTTCGACGGTACGGGCGTCGGGCGTCCCTGGCCGCTGTTGGTCGGCGAGCGGGCGCATTATGAACTGGCCGCGGGAAACCACGACGAGGCGCGCCGGCTACTGAACGTCTTCGAGAGTTTCGCCAACGCCGGCGGGCTGTTGCCCGAACAGGTTTGGGACCGGCCCGATCTGCCGGATCGCGAGCTTTTCCTCGGCCATGCCGCTGGCTCGGCCATGCCGCTCGTGTGGGCCCATGCCGAACACATCAAACTGGTGCGGTCGCTTCGCGACGGGCGGGTGTTCGACATGCCGCCGCAGACGATCGAGCGTTACCTGGTCGAGGGCCGCGTCTCGCCGCATGCCGCCTGGCGCTTCAACCACAAGATCCGCCGCTTGGCTCCGGGCAAGATCTTGCGCGTGGAGACGCTCGCCCCGGCGGTGCTCCACTGGAGCGCGGATCGTTGGCAAACCCTGCACGACTCGGACGTCGCTGCGACGGGGCTTGGCATCTGGTACGTCGACTTGCCGACGGCCGAACTGCCGCGCGGCGCCGTGATCGACTTCACATTCTTCTGGACCCAGGCCCAACGCTGGGAAGGAACCGATTTCCAGGTGACCGTGGATTCCTGAAAGGATCGACCATTGAGCGGATGAAGCAATGCCAGGACCGCCTTGGAAGGCGGGCGGTTGGCACTCGCCAGATCCAAAAAAGAAGGCCTCGCCGCAAACGCGGGGCGGCACGGCGGTTTCGGCGCAGCCGAAAATGCCCAAGAAAAAACTGGCAAAACCGTACCTGTACCGACAAGGAAATCCGTCTCGGCGGATTGCCCGGCTTTGGATGCGTTAAGACTTCTTCACCCGCAACGCCCATCGGTGCCACTCGCGCCGTAGCTTTCGTCGGGTAAAGGTACGGTTTTGCCAGTTTTTTCGGAGCCCGGGAGGGCACCCCCGACCGTCGTCCACATGAGCGTCTCGTCGGGACAAGCGAGTGCGGATGCAACGATGGATTTATCGCTTTGGTGCCGGTCCCGAAGGTGGGTCGTCGACGTGGGGCTATCGCCCCAGGCTATGCACCATCGCCGCTCTGCGGCGTCCGCATCGTGGCCCTCCCGGACCACGGAACAGATTTCACTTCGTCACCTGGCACTCCGGTAACGCGGCCTTGAACGCGGCGATGCCCGCCTCGGTGACCTGGGTGCCGCGGAGTTCGAGCGTCTTGAGTTGCGACAGTCCGTGCAGTGCCTCCAACTCAAGGCGAGGATGGCTCTGGCGAGCGGGGGGCGTTAGCCCCCTGTTTGTCCTTTGTCGGGCGCTGCGCGGGTACACCGGCGTTAGCCCCCTGTTCAGTTCGGCCCGGCAAGCCGGGGCGTGTGACAGGATCAACAGGGGGCTGACGCCCAGTAATGGATCAAGGGCGCATAAAGCGCCACCAGCCGGTCCCAGGCCTTCGGTTCCGCGGAGCCGCGCAATTGTTCGAGCAAGCTGACAGGTGTGGTATGAATGGGTTGGCCCCCCCGTGCGGGCATGAGGTGTGGACCGCCTTGGATCTGCCTCCCATGCTAAGGCGACTCGACCGTGGACGCAACCGGCCGCCGGCCGTAACGGCCGTAAGCCCGGATGATTCATGGTCCCCACACTGCATTGGTTCAGCGTGAAAGGGAGTCACGGGAGGCCCAGATTAGCGAGTTCCCGACGCGACGCTCATGTGGACGACGGTCGGGGGCGCCCTCCCGGGCTCCGAAAAAACTGGCAAAACCGTACCTTTACCCGACGAAAGCTACGGCGCGAGTGGCACAGATGGGCGTTGCGGGTGAAGAAGTCTTAACGCATCCAAAGCCGGGCAATCCGCCGAGACGGATTTCCTTGTCGGTACAGGTGCGGTTTTGCCAGTTTTTTCTTGGGTATTTTCGGCTGCGCCGAAACCGCCGTGCCGCCCCGCGTTTGCGGCGAGGCCTTCTTTTTTGCATCTGGCGGCAACTTTTCCAGATCGCGACTCAAGCCGGCGTCGGGACGTGCCGATGTAAGGATGTTCGGTGGTTCGCGTACGCTTCCACGGGCCATGACTTCGATTGATTCGTTCTCGTGAATTCGGGTACAATCCGCCGCTCATCGTAGCAGGCATACTCTGTAGGGAACGCCCTCCGTGGCGTTCCGTGAAACGGGTATCGCGATGTCCGCTCGCGAAACTCGGAACGCCACGGAGGGCGTTCCCTACAGCCCCCATGCGACAATCCTAGCCTTAAGCCCTTAAGCGGGCCGTTGAAAAAAAGAGATCGAAGACGGACGGGAGATTCAAGGATGAAGACGTTTCTCGTAACCGGCCTCGTTGCGATCGTCGTCGCGGTGCCCGTTGGTGTCTACGGTCAACACGGTCGCGGCGGTGGTGGTGGCGGCGGTGGCCATGGCGGTGGCGGGTACGGCGGCGGCGGATTCGGTCGAGGGGGGTATGGCGGCGCGCATTCGGGCCGAGGTATGGGCATGGGCCATCCGACAACCGCCTCACTCCCGCGGGGCGCCGCCGCGCACTCGCAAGGCTTCGCTTACAACCACAACGCTCATTTCAGCAACCGACCGGGTTACCACGGTGGCGGCTGGTATCACGGCGATTGGCGCGGACACTGGGCGGGACCGTGGGGATATCGCCCCTGGGGATGGGGCTGGTACGGCGGTTGGGGATGGGGCGGGCCAGCGTGGGGCTACGGAATGGGCTACGTGGGCTACGGGGGCTACGGGATGGGCTATGGGGGTTATGGTTGGGGGTTCGGGGGCGGTGGCATCTCCGTGGGCATCGGGGTTCCCGCATCCCCGTGGAACTGGGGTTACTTCGGCTATTACAATCCGTACTGGGTCGCGCCCCTTGGCGGGGTGACCTACATCAACTACTCGCAGCCGGTGGTGGTCGCGGCGCCGAGCTACGCGGCTTCCGCCGGGCAAGTCGCCCCGACCTCGGACGCGCCGTCACCGGCTCCGTCGCCGGCGCCCGGTTTGCAACCGACGCCTTTGCAAAACGAGGCGATGGCCATCTTCGACAATGCTCGAAGCTTGTTCCGGAAGGGCAAGTACCGGGAGGCCCTGGCACAGACCGACCGCGCCGTGGCCCTGTTGCCGAACGATTCATTGATGCACGAGTTTCGCGCCCTGTGCCTGTTCGCCTTGAAGGATTACCAGCAATCGGCCGCCGCCGTCCATGCGGTCGTGTCGGCCGGGCCGGGTTGGAATTGGACGACCGTCAGCAACCTTTACCCCAGCGCGAGCGTTTATACCGACCAATTGCGCGCCCTGGAGAAGTTCTGCGGCGATCGCCCGTCGGCCGCCGCGGCGCGCTTTCTGCTGGCCTACCATTACCTGCTCGGCCAACACAATGAGCAGGCGGCGGCCGTGCTCAAGGAGCTGCGCCAATTGGAACCCGACGATCAACTCGCCGCCCAATTGCTCAAAGGGCTCACGACGCCCGCCGACGCGAAATCGTCGCCCAGCTTGCCGCCGGCGCCGGATCAGGCGGTCGACGCGGCCGTCGTCGTGGGGCATTGGAAGGCCAACCGTTCCGACGGCTCGTCGTTCGATCTGGACCTGACGAAAGATCACAAGTTCAATTGGAAATTCGAACAGCAGGACCGGCAACAGCAATTCGACGGCACCTACACGCTGGCCGACAACTTCTTGATCCTGTCGGCCGGCGGCCAGAACACGCTGGTGGGGAAAGTCTCGATGGAGACCAGCCGCCAGCTCACGTTCCGCCTGGCGGGCGCCAACCCGGCCGAACCCGGTTTGACGTTCACGAGGTAAGCCCGTCGTCTCTGTAGGGAACGCCCTCCGTGGCGTTCCGCGTCCCGACAAAAAACGTCGCACCCTCTTCCCGAAACGCCACGGAGGGCGTTCCCTACACGAGCTGGCACTTTGCTTTGGAGTATGGCGGCGTCAGGGGGGGTCGTGCCCGCCGGGGTGGAACGGATGGCAACGGCAGATCCGCCACACGCCGCGGAGCGTCCCGCGCACCGCACCGTACTTTTGCACCGCCCCAATGAAATAGTTGCTGCAAGTCGGCGTAAAGCGGCATTGCCTCCCAATGAGCGGGCTAAGAGTCCATTGGTACACTCGCACCAAGCCAATCAATAGCCTTCCGGGCAGCCGGATCAGGATGAGCCAAAGCCACCTCGTCGTTCGCCGGATTCGGTTCATGTCGCGGCTCGCCGCGCCTTGCGCCCCAAACGCGCGGCCAACGCCGGAAGCCTTTCGATGAGCTGGAGCAGTTCTGGAACGATACCGGCTCGCGGTACGACCACCAGGTCAAGCCCGGCGGGCAAATCGTCGCGACGCAGGCGAAATGCCTCGCGCAATAGCCGCTTCCAACGGTTGCGCTGGACGGCACCCCCCACCTTGCGCGAGACCGACAAGCCGAGCCGTGGGTGGTCGAGGCCGTTCTCGCAGGCGTACAGCACCAAGTAGTCGTCGGAGGCGCTCAGTCGCCGGCGATAGACCCTCTGGAAGTCGGCGCCGCGACGGATTCGGAACCGAGCGGGAAAGCTTTGATCGGTCATCGCGCGACTCGATTCTAGCCTAAATCGTGTTCGTCCAACTCGTCCGGCGGTTGTGGCACCAACGGTTTGGCATACCAGGCGTCATCGACCACCCGGCTAGGCGACACCGGCTGCCGAGCCAGGCGGCGAACCATCCAGCCCCCTAAAATCACGGCCGCCACCAGGCCGATGCCCAAGACCGTGAGGGCGAGCAACGCCATGAGCATTTTAGCACGGACGAGCGGCGTCAGGTCGGGCTTCGGGGCCGGATCGTCCGCCCCTAGCAGCCAAGGAACCAGGAACAACCAGGAACTTACCATTTGAGATCTCGCCGCGGGTCGAGCGGCTGGCGCTCGTCGAATTGCCTGACCCACTCCAAACTCTTGGCGTCGAGTTGGGCGGGGAGCACGATTTGGATGTCGGCGATCAGGTCGCCGGCCGATTTGCCCGGCCGAGCGATGCCGTGCCCCTTGATCCGCAGCTTGGCGCCGCTCGAAGTGCCGGGGGGAACACGTAGCGTGACGGTCCCGCGCGGCGTCGGCACGTCGACCTTTCCGCCTTCGGCCGCCTCGCGCAGGGTCACGGGCACGCGCAGGTGCAAGTGGTCGCCGCGGCGCGCAAATGAGGGATGCGAGCCCACCTTGACCAGGATCAGCAAGTCGCCCGGCGGCCCGCCGTCGAGCGATTCACCCTGGCCGCGCAGCCGAATCTTCTTGCCGTCCTCGATGCCGGCAGGGATCTTCACGGCGATCGCCTCGCGCTTGCCCGAAGCGTGAAGCAGTTCAAGATGCGTTTCGCCTCCGAGAACCGCCAGCGTGAAGGGGATTTGGACTTCGTGTTCGGCCTGTGGCGCCGGCGGCTTGGCCGCGCGGCCGCGGCGGCCTGGTCCGGCCGGCCGGGCGCGCCGGTACTGGTTGAACATGTCGGCAAAGCCGCCGGAAGTGTCGCTGTCGAACCGCTCGCCGAAGAATTGGGTGAAGTCGAACTCGTCCGCCGGCTGTCCGCGACCCGCCCCTTGACCCGGCCGCCGACCACCGGACCCGGCCCCCTCGAACGCGCTGCCGTAGCGGTCGTACAGCTCGCGCTTGTGCGAGTCCTTGAGCACGTCGTACGCCGCCTGCACGGCCTGGAACTTCTTCTTGGCCGTCTTGTCGTCCGGGTTCACGTCGGGATGGAATTTCCGCGCCAGTTTGGCGTAGGCTTTGTCGATATCGGCCGGAGAGGCCTCACGATGGACACCCAGCGTTTGGTAATAGTCGTCGGCCATGCCGTGGAATATTGCTTACATGTGGATTTGAGCGAAAAACCTTCCGCCTCCATTCTACGTGGCTCGGCGCCTTTCTGGGAAGCGGGTAGCTCAATTGACATGGTTCCGTAGCTGGCTTCGCGCCACCGCTTTCTCGTGGCAAAATGTCCTATTGTCGTCCGCGTGAAGCATCGCCTTGAGGCGGGTACTTGTTTTTTTGTGGGAGCGGGAGAAGATCGTCAATATGAAAACCCTCTTGCTCGCCGTGGCGTTCGTGCTGGCCACCTCGTCGGCCTGCGCCGGCAACGGCGATTTCACGATCACCGTGGTCGATGGCGAAACCGGCGAAACGATACCTTGCCGGATGCACCTCTCGAATGAGAAGGAAAAGCCGCAAAAGGTGGGCCGCTTCCCATTCTGGCACGACCATTTCGTGTTTCCCGGCAAGGTACGGCTCAAATTGGCGAAGGGAACCTATAACTTCGTCATCGAGCGCGGACCGGAGTACTACGTGGCGAGCGGGTACTTCATCATCGAAAACCTCTCCAAGGACGAAAAACGCATCGAGTTGAAGCGGTTCGCCAACCTGGCCAAGGAAGGCTGGTGGTCGGGCGATCTGCATGTGCATCGCCCGCTGAAGGACATCGAACTGTTGATGATGGCCGAAGACCTGCATGTGGCGCCGGTCATCACCTGGTGGAACGCCAAGAACGAATGGCTCAAGCGCCCCGTGCCCGACGAGCCGGTGAAGTCGTTCGATACCAACCGCTATTACGACCTGCTGGCCGGCGAGGATGAACGCGAGGGGGGAGCGCTGTTGTATTTCCGCCTCGACAAGCCGCTCGACCTGGCCGGCGCCGGTCGCGAATATCCTTCACCGATGAAGTTTCTCGCCTTGGCGCGCGAGCAGCCGCGGGCATGGGTCGACGCCGAAAAGCCATTCTGGTGGGATCTGCCCGTCTGGCTGGCGTGCGGCACGATCGATTCGATCGGCCTGTGCAACAACCACATGTGCCGCGATGAAATGAAAGAAGACGAGGCCTGGGGCAAGCCGCGCGACGTGAAGCGGCTTCCGCCGCCGTTGGGCAACGCGCAGTGGTCGCAGGAGATTTACCACCATGTGCTCAACTGCGGCTTCCGCATTCCACCCTCGGCCGGCAGCGCGTCGGGGGTGCTGCCCAACCCCGTCGGTTACAATCGCGTCTACGTCTGGGTCGACCCGCGGCAGTTCAATTACGATACCTGGTGGGATGGATTCAAGGCCGGCCGGGTCGTTGTTACCAACGGTCCCTTGATTCGCCCGCTGGCCAACGGCCGGATGCCGGGCCATGTGTTCAGGGCCGACGAAGGCGAGTCGATCTCGCTCGACGTGGTGCTCACCTTCACGTTCCGCAGCGATGAACCCATCACCTACTTCGAGTTGATCAAGGATGGCCGTGTGGCGCAGAGCGTGCGCTACGAGGAACTGGCCCAGACCGGGCACTTTCCGCCACTGGAGTTCGACGAGAGCGGTTGGTTCCTGGTCCGCGCCGTCAGCGATGCGGAGAACACGTACCGTTTCGCTTCGAGTGGTCCCTGGTACGTCGAGATCGGCGAAACGCCGCGGCGGATCGTCAAGCGATCCGCGCAATTCTTCCTCGATTGGTCTCGCGAGCGCGCCGGCCGTGTCACGCTCGACGACGCCGACCAGCGCCGCGAGGTGCTGCGGTTTCACGAACAGGCGATCAAGTTCTGGGAAGAACGCGTCGAACAGGCGGATCTCACCTCTCACCTCTAACCCCTAACCTCTCACCAGGTCCTACACCATGCCTATCGGTTTCGGCGTCATCGGCTGCGGGATGATCGCGAACTTTCACTCGCGGGCGATTGGCGATGTGCGCGGGGCAAAGCTGGTCGCGTGTTACGATACGTTTCCGGCGGCGGCCGACCGGCTGGCGGCCTCGACCGGCTGCAAGGCGTACCACCGGCTCGACGAGATGCTCGCCGATCCCGCCGTTGGGGTTGTTACCATCGGAACCCCCAGCGGTGCTCATCTCGAACCTGCCGTGGCGGCCGCGCGGGCGAAAAAACACGTCATCGTCGAAAAACCGCTTGAAATCACGCTCAAGCGCTGCGACCGCATCATCGAGGAATGCGAGCGAGCCGGGGTCGAGCTCTCGACCATTTTCCCTTCGCGTTTTCATGATTCGAGCGTCGAGCTGCGTCGAGCGATGGACGCCGGGCGCTTCGGCAAGCTGACGGTGGGCGACGCGTACGTCAAGTGGTTCCGGCCGCAGTCGTACTACGACGGCGGGGCCTGGCGCGGCACCTGGGAACTCGACGGCGGCGGAGCGCTGATGAACCAGGCCGTGCATAGCGTCGATCTGCTCACCTGGTTGATGGGCCCGGTCACGGAGGTCCGCGCCCAGGCCGCGACCTTGGCCCACGAGCGGATCGCCGTCGAGGACACGGCCGTGGCCACGCTGCGGTTCGCCAACGGCGCGCTGGGCGTGATCGAAGCCAGCACGGCCACCTACCCCGGCTACCTCAAGCGGATCGAAATCCACGGTTCGACCGGTTCGGCCGTCATGGAGGAGGAAGACATCATCAAGTGGGACTTCGCCAAGAGCGACCGCCGCGACACGGCGATCCGCGCGCAGATGACCCAAAGCAAGAGCACAGGCGGCGGCGCGAGCGACCCAGCGGCGATTGGCCATCATGGGCACGCCAGGCAATTCCGCGACGTCGTCGAGGCGATCCGCAAGGGTCGCCGACCGGCGATTGACGGCCACGAAGGCCGCCGTAGCGTCGAGATCATTCTGGCCATCTACAAGGCCGCGGAAACCGGCCGCGCCGTCCGGCTGCCGCTGGCCGGCGATCCATCGCTGAAGGCCAGGAAAATCAAGGCCAAGTAAGAGGCTATCCGAAAACTCGTGCAAATCGACGGCACGCCATCGTGGGATGGCCTTCCCAGGCCGTCCGCGGCAAAAGACGGCCTAGCCCGGATGATTCATGGTCCCCACACTAACCCGCAGCGCAAACAAGGCCCAGCGTTGGACTTACCTTGCTTGCGCTGCGGGTTAGTGTAATGGCAGTCTGCGCTCGTTTCCCCCGGACCATGAATAATCCGGGCTACTAGGAAGGCCGTCCCACGGTGAGTCTTCGGATAGGCCCTCAGATTGACCGCTCGTAGATCCGGTAGGTCTTGTACTTTTTTCCGCCCGCCGCGAGAATCGCGCGATTGATCAACGCGTTGTCTTCGAGCGTCCAGCCCAATTCCGCACCGGTATAGTGGACCACGTTCTTGCCGTACTCCAGGGTGGCGAGAATCAGCAACTCGGCGACCCCACGACGGCGGTGGCCTTCGATCACGCCCAGCGTCAGTAACCGGGCGGTGCGAATCCGCCGGCAGTTGAGCAAGAACCGCGCGAGACCGATCGGCAGCCCCCAACGGAACAGACGGCCGTTCAAGGAGCGCATCGCCTCGTTGATGTCCGGCAAGGCCATCGAGAAACCCACCGGCGCCCCATCCATTTCGGCGAACAACAGCATTTCCGGCAACGCCACGCGCCGCAGATCCTTGGCCAGATGATCGAACTCGGCGTCGGTCATCTTGACGAAGCCCCAGTTGCGTTCCCAGGCCGAATTGTAGATCAGCTTGCAACGCTGCAGTTCCGCGGCCATGTCGCGGATTCGGAAGTGGCGCACCGTAATCCGTCTCCGCGCGGCGAGCCGTTGGGCCTTGGCCTTCCAGGTCGCCAGCAGATCGAAGGCGTCGTCGAACCACCAACTGTAGAGATCCTTGGCCTTGGCCAACCCCCAGGCTTCGAGCAGAGGCGCATAGTAAGGTGGGTTGTGGTTCATCATGATCCGCGGGGGCGTGCTGAAGCCCTCGATCAGAAGACCGCAAGCGTAGTTCGTCGAATAGTCGCAGGGTCCGAGGATTTGCGTCCGCCCCCGCGCGCGGAGCCAATCGGCGGCCGCGTCGAGCAGGGCGGCCGCGACCTGTTCGTCGTCGATCGTCTCGAACATCCCGAAGCAGCCGACGTTGGCGGCATGTTCGGCGTTGTAGTGGGGGTCGTCGCTGACGAGGATTCGGCCCGCGGGCCGACCGCGGCGAAAGGCGAGAAACTGCGTCGCGGCGCCGTGCCGCAGGAAGGGGTGTTTCTTGGCGTCGATGAATTCCTTGCGCTCGATCAAGAGCGGCGGCACCCAGTGCGGATCATCGGCGTAGATTCGCCAGGGGAACTTCAGGAACGTGTCGCGTGCCCGCCGGCCGCGGACTTCGCTCACGTCGATATCACCCCGTTGTCCCGGCGTGATGTCCGGCCGTCGTGCCTCGTTGTGCTCCATGCCGGCCTTCTTAGCGATTGATCACGACGCCGACGTTGATGCCTTGGACGAGCACGAACTGCCGCGTTTGCGCGTTCATGATGCCGAACTGCGGCAGCGTATAGTCGATGGCGTTGGCCGAGCGAGCCATGCCCCCCATGAACAGTCCGGTCCAGCCGAACTGAACGGCCACCGAACGGTAGACCTGGTAGTTCAGGTTCAACCGCATTTCACCCACCGGCGCGAACTGGGTCGCGAAGTGGGTGTGGCTGAAGCTCTGCGGAACCAGCCCGATCGGGTAACCGGGCTGAAGTGTCGGCGTCTGGCTTCCCGTAGCGCCGCCACCGCCGCCCGTACTGGTCGGGCTCTGTCCGAGCGTGGCCTGCTGCGCGAACCCCGGCTGCTTGCCGTAGAAACCGGTTTGCCTGAGGGCCTGGAAGTTGGCCGCGCCCATGACGCGGGCCTCGGTTTGGAACGACAGGCGTCCCTTACCCGCCGCCCACCGCAACCCGAGTTGCGGACCGATCAGATTGTTATCCGCTGATTGATATATTTGGGTGGTGCCCAAGACGCCGTTGGAGATCTGGGTGTTCGTCGTGGCGCCTCCACCGCCGCCTCCGCCGGCGCCGGAGTTCGCTTGCTGCGAGATGTCGGGAAAGCCCTCGACCAGAAAGCTGTCGCGGAAGCGCAGGTAGCGCACGCCGGCCAGGGCCTCCCAAGTGCCCAGGCGACGATTGTTGTTGCGGCGCAATGGCAATTGCCAGAGATGCATGACTTCGATGCCCCACAGACGCGAGCTCTGCTGCGCCGTGAGCGAGTGGAAGATCACCGGAAACTGCACCAGGTCGCCGAAGTCGGTCGGGGCGGATATCTTGGGGATGCCGGTGAACGGTGGAATGAACGTCGGCGGCGGATTGGGATTCAGAGTACCGGGATCCTGCCCGTTGGGGCCGAAGATATGGTTGCCATTCACGTCGAAGGCCACGCCGTTGGGTCCGGGGATGAAACCCTCCAGCGGATTGATGCCGTTGGTGAACGGCGCGAAGACCGCCATCTGGCCGGTGCCGACGACCTGCTGCGAAGTCTGCGATTGCAGGACGATCGTGCCGACCATCCACCCTTCGCCGTCTTCGTTGATGTATCCGATCTGGTATCGCTGGCCCGGCCCAAGGCGCGGTTGGATGAAGCCCGTATCGAGCGTGTTGGCCTGGTTGAAGAAGTTGAGCGTCAGGAATCCCGGCGACTGGTTCGTGGTCGTGGTCGTCGTCCCGGTGGTTCCAGATAATGCCGGGTTGACGGGAAAGCCCAAAACTCCCCCTTGGCCGACCAGGGGCGAATAGCCTTCCTTGCCGACGGTGGTCCGATCCGGCGGAGAGATCGACCATGCCAGGGCTTCCGCGGTGGCGAACCAACCGCGTTTGCGTTTCGGGCCGCTGCCATAGCGGCTCAAGTCGGCCGGGGCGCCGATTTGCACGTCCTTGAAGTACGGCAGCCATTCGTTTTCCTTCAGCTCTTGGGCTGAGGCCACCGTCGCCACCAGGAGTTGCAAAGCTAATCCCAGCCACAACTTCGTGCGGTTGATCGACATGGTTAGGGTCTACCTTGGCTTCCTTCCAAAAAATTCCGCGCACCCTCTCCACGGTGAAGAGCCAAATCTGTGCCCGTGCGGGTAGTATCGGTAGTGCCGCTTCAACGAGTTGAGTAAGAAAGGCGCAACTTGCTGGAAATGCCGCGGGCGACCGGCCCATGCATGTGCCGCCAAACCCCACGAGGCCGCCTAGACCCGCATAGTAGGGGGGCGTGCTAGCCCGGATTATTCATGGTCCGGGGAGGAACTCGCGCACTGTGCTGTAGCAGAATTCGCAAGAATTCTGGCGTAACTCGCGTCCACGGTTATGGATCGGTTGCCTGTAATGTCGCCTTTCGCTCCGCGAAAGAACGCCCTTTCGCGGAGCGAAAGGCGACAGACCGGTTATCGAGGAAGGAAACTTGTTGGAAGAAAAACCTACTTCATGGCGGCGATCCACTGGCGTATCAACTCGACGCCTTCCTCGTGGACCAGGCGCTTGCCCAGTTCCGGCATCATGACGTCGGGGTGGGTCGAGAGGATCCGGATCATCAAGATCGACTTCTCCGGCTTGCCCGGCACGATGTCGTACAGCCTGCCGCCCGAACCCGTGCCCGCCGCGACCGGCGGCTTGAGTATGCCCAGCTTCGTCCGATCGGTCTCGCCGGCCAGCAGATCCAAACCCGCGTTCTGAGCCGGGCCGCCCGGCTGGTGGCAATGCGCGCAGTTGACATCGAGCCACGCCCGCGCGCGACGTTCGAGCGGGGCCGTCGCGTCGTCCCAGGCCGCCAGCCGCGGTGCGTCGTCCGGCGCGGGCGCGTCGATCAGAGCGCCGACGCGAGCCCAGTGGGCCAGTTGGTTCTCGGCGCCCTCGGCGTACGTGAAATCGTGATTGAGGTGCCGCGCCTTCAAACCGATGGGCTGCATGCCGCGGCCGGTCGTGTGGCATCCCTTGCACTGGTTGACGTTGGGAACGATGTAATTGTTGTCGCGATCTTGACCGTCGCTGTGAATCCAGTGGACGTCGAGCGTTCCGCCCGCGACTTGGAGCAGGGCCTCGGTCTCGTCGTCGTTCCAGACGTAGGCCAGGCCGGTCCAGCCCTCGGCCGTGCGCTCGAGAATCCGCGTTTCCAGCAGTCGCTCGCCTTCCTCCGGCCGGCGCAGGTCGTGGGGCATGGCAAACGTCTTCGCGATTCGCGTGCCGACGGGCAACTCGATCGTACCGTCAGCCGTGTAAACGGCCCGTTTTCCTTTGGGGATCTGTACGAAACGGTGCTTGACGGTGTAATCGGAAAAGAGCGGCGTCGCCACGTCGTACGCGACCACGCCGGCAAGGGGCTGTTGCGAGGCGCCGTCGCCTTCAAACAGGCGATATTCCGACAGCTTCCGCGGCGCTGGGCGATTGGCACGCGAGGGCTTGGCCGTCGCGGCCGCCGCCAGCGTCACCGCCGGCAACGGCGGCAGCGTGCCGACGAAGGGCTTGATGTCCTGGCTCACTTTCTTCGGATCGGGAATCGCCGAGGCCAGGTCGATCCGGGCAAAGTCGGCGTCGCCGTTGTTTTCCAGCCGGATTTGAAGTTCGTCGGGCAGTTTGCCCGCGACCAGCTTGGCGGGATCCTGCGCCCAATCGTAGATGATGTCAGGCAGGGTGCGCCGGAAGAGTACGACCTTGAGCAGCGCCAATTCGCCCGCCGGCTTGTCGCCGCCCCCCGCGAAACGGTTGTCGTACACGAAAATCGCTTCGGGGTACGGGTCGAACTCGCGATCGGTGAACTGGAGCTTCGTGGCCAGGTAGCTGACGATCACCAGGTTGACCGTCTGGTTGTCCGCGAGGTCGTTGTCGAAGATTTCGGTGCGATCAGCGGCCATGACCATGATACCGGTGCCCGCCGGCACCTGGGCGACGATATTCCCCTTGGGGGCGAAGTTCTCGTGGTTGTTGGCGACCACCCGGTTCTTGAACACACGGCAGTCGCGTCCCTCCTTTCGAACCAGGTCGGGAAGCGTGAAGACGAGGATGCCGGCGGCGTTATCGGTCAGTTCGTTGTCGTGGACGTCGGCGTCGACGGAGTTTTCGATCTCGATGCCGGCCACATTTTGCCTCGCGCGGTTGCGGCGGACGATGATGTTGCGCGACTGACCCACGTAGATGCCCGCGTCCGACGATCCGCTGACGTCGCAGTCTTCGACCAGCACGTTGTCGCAGAGCACTGGGTAAAGTCCGTACGAGCCGTTGGTCGGCTTCGCGCCGCCGGTCCATTCGACGCGCACGCGGCGGAGCGTGACGCCGTCGGCGCCCGTGACCTTGACCGCGTCGCCTGGGACATCCATGACCGCCAGGTCTTCCAGCGTGAAGCCGCCGCTGGTGATCGACAGCCCCTCGCCGCCGGTGCCGGGCAGCAAGCCGGCGAAGTTCAGTACGGTATCGTCGCGGCCCTGGCCGCGCAGCGTCACGTTCGGCACGTCGAGCGAGAGGGTGGCGGTGAAGTCGAATGTGCCGGCCGCCAGTTCGATCGTATCGCCGGGCAAGGCTTCGATCAGCGCCGTCTGCAAGCGTGTTTGCGCCGTGGGGCCGGGTTCGATCGCCGCCTGCCTGGTCGGCCGGTCGGCGGCCGCCAGGCGGCACGTCGCCGACAGGGCGCCTGCGATCCATAAGAGGGTGGGCAGCGCCCACAACGAGCGCGGGCGAAAGCCCACGCTGCCAGCATTGTGGCCGCGACCTCCTGTAGGGTGGGCACCGCCCACCAACGTCAATTTGCCTGTAGGGTGGGCACCGCCCACCAACGTCAATTTGCGCAAGTAAACACCGGATCGTGTGAACATGGATACGTCCAACCTTATTCAAAGCGCCGCTTGAACAGGGATGCGAAAATGGGACCGACTCTGTAGGGAACGCGCTTCGTTCCGCAGGCCACTGAATCTTATTCCATACCGACCGTAACGTCTACGCTCAATGGGCGGGTGGTACCCGACAGCGCAATTCTACCGATTTGCTCAATTCGGCCGGTTTTTGGGGACGATAACTCCTTCAGGCTTGCGATCCAATCGAAAGGAATTCGACCCATGAAACGCACGATCATCGCCGCACTGTTAGTCACACTGATGGGGCTGGGCAGCGGCTGCTGCAGTTGCCGTCAGCACGGCCTTTGCGGCAAACTGCGCTGCCGACAAGGTTGCCGAGAGGGCTGCGGAGATGGCTGCGAACAGGGCTGCCGACATCGCTGTGGCCTGTTCGCCAATCGCGGTTGCGGGATTTTCGGACATAGGGGCTGTGGCGGCCAATGCGGCCCAGGCGGCCAAGGTGGCTACGACGACGGCGCCGCGTATGGCGGTGGCGGTCCGCCCTCGGCCCAGGTGACCTACCCGTATTACACGACTCGCGGCCCGCGCGACTTCCTGTCCGACAACCCACGCGGTATCGGACCTTAGCGCGGATTATTCATGGTCCGGGGAGGAACTCGCCCACTGTGCCGTAGCGCAATTCGCAAGAATTCCGGCGTAACTCGCGTCCTCGGCCTGAATTCTTGCGAAGCCAGCTACGGGACCATTCACGGTGGCTGGGGCAGAGCCTAAGCGATGCCCCGGTCGCTATTGAGCCGGGGCATCGTACTTGCCCCAGGGCATCCGGATGGGTTCGGCCTCGCTCTTGATCTCCTCAATTCGCGGGTTGCAGCGGTCGGTGCCCTTGGCGCCGTGCCCAGCTCTTTAGCGGCCCTCGCGCCTTCCGCCAGTTCGCCGCGCAACCAGAGCGCCGCATCCAACTGGTCGAGTTGCCCGGCCGTGGCGTTAGGAGGCGAGCGGGGGGCGTTAGCCCCCTGTTTGTTATAGTAGGCGTTAGGAGGCGAGCGGGGGGCGTTAGCCGCCTTGGCCCGCGTTCGTGGTGGGCAGCGCGCAGCGCCCACCCTACGTTTCATTTTGCATTGTTCCTCGCGGCGCGAACCACCAGAGCACGCCGGCAACGACTAACTCGCCCGCGATACCCACCAGTCGCACGAGAACCGCGGCGACCAACGCGCCGGCCAGGCCGAACCTGGGGCCGAGCAATTCCAGCAACAATGCCTCGCGCACCACGAAGCCGCCGGGAACGAATGACAGAAACCCGCCCACGACGGCCAAGGCCATGGCGGCCGTGCAAATCAGCACCTGGTCGAACGTGGCGAGTGAGCTGGTGTAGCCGCCCGCGGCGAGCGTGGCCCAAAGAGCGGCGCCTTGAAGCAACCAGCCGACACCTAACACCGCCCACGCGGCCCCGACCGTGCCGAAGCCGAGCTGGCCGAGCCGCTCGGCCGCGGACGGGTCGAACTTGCCGGCGCCGGAAAGCCGCGCCAGGCGGCGGAAAATGCACGGCACGGTGGGCGTCGCCACCACGGCGAGGAGGCCCGCGGCGGAGAGCGTCCATTTCCACTCGCCGGGAAAGCGCAGCGCGAGAATCGCCAGCGTCCAGAACATGCCGGCGGACATCGTGGTCAGGGTTTCATAGAACACGGCGACGGTGGCCGCGGTGGCGGTGGTGCCACCGGCGCGCAGCAACCCGGCGCGCAGCACGATGACCATCGCTTTACCGGGCGCGTACTTGCCCAAGTGGCCGATGTAATAGGCCCGCAAGGCTTCGCCGCGTTGGGCGGGCTGCCCCAGCATGACGAGCAGGCGGTGCCAAAACAAGCCCGGCGGGAGCATGCCCAATACGCTCAGCCCGGCGGCCAACACCAGCCAAGCAGGCCACAACGGCGATGGATTCCAATGCTTGTCCTGAAGCGTTTCCCAGGCCGACCAGGCCGTGCGATGGATGCCCCAGGCGACCAGAGCCACCAGGCAGAGCTTGGCGGCCGGAAACAGCCATTTGCGGATGGTTGGCGGCATGAGCGAAGGCGGCCGGAGGATAAAGTTGCAAGGAGTAAAAGTGTTTTATACTTCACGCGGCCGACCATGAGACATTTTACCACGAGAAAGTGGTGGCTGGTGGCAGAGCGTAAGCGATGCCCCGGCTAGAAAGCGACCGGGGCATCGCTTACGCTCTGCCCCAGCCACCGTGAATGTCTCATTCTCGACCGCGCGAAGTATATTAGCCGCTTGTCCTGACCACTGGCGGTGAACTACTGACAACGCACCTTTTCTTCGTTTACAATACCCCCATCAATCGCCCCCAAACCACAAGGATCGCGGACCATGTCGCGGGTCGTTTCGTTCGTCGTCTTGGTGGCGATCCTGCTGGCAAGCGTCGCGGCGTTCTATCATGTGATGTCGAGCTTTCTTTTGCCGCTGTTCCTGGCGGTGCTGCTGGTGGTGATCTTCCGCCCCGTCCACCGCTGGATTGCGCGCCGTTGCCGAGAACGCGAGCGATGGGCGGCGGGGCTGACGACGCTGGCGATCCTGGCGATCGTGCTGTTGCCGATGCTGGTCATCCTCGGCCAAGCGGCGCGTGAGGCGGGGGCGATGGCCCGCGATTGGAACTCCGCGTCGATCAAACGAAAGTTGACGTCGCTCCGCGAGACGTTGCGACTCGAATTGCCTCCCCCAGCGGTCGACGAGGAACTCGCGCAAATCGATGAAGAACTGCGGACGCTGGCGGCGGCGGCCGGTGACACGCGCCGGACATCGATCGATCAACTGAAGCGACGCGCGTCCGAACTGGGACCGCTCATCTTTTCCGACGAGGGCGACCGCCCGAGAAAAGCGCCGCCGGGATGGATGGAGTGCGGCGACGGGGCCAAGGTCGAGAAGCAGGTGCGAGAACTTCGAAACACGATCGCCGCCCTTGACGTGGATGAAACCGACGAAGCGAAGTTTGCGACGGAGGTGGCCGCGGCGCGCCGGGGTCTCGAGCGGCTCTCGGGCGATCTGCTCGGCGGCTCGGTGCGGTCCTGGTTCAAACGACAGGCGAACCCGACTGAAGAACAACTGACGGCGCTGCGCGAGCGAGCCAGGGACTTCGCCGACTCGATGGCGTTGGGCGGCGCCAGGTACGCCGGCGACGTGCTGCCCGACCTGCTGGTTGGACTTGGCGTGATGATCATCGCTCTTTATTACTTCCTGGCCGACGGCCCCTCGATGCTCAAGTCCCTGATGCGGCTCTCGCCCTTGGACGACCGTTACGAGGAGCAGCTTCTGGGCGAATTCGCCACGGTCAGCCGAGCGGTGGTCGTGGCCACGCTTCTATCGGCCCTGGCGCAAGGATTGCTCGCGGGGGTGGGTTACTTCTTCGCCGGCCTCGGGTCGGTGACGCTGTTGACGATGCTGACGATGCTCTTCGCCTTGATACCGTTCGTCGGCGCGACGGCCATTTGGCTCCCTTGCTGCCTCTGGCTGTTTCTCGAAGGGCGGACCACCGCGGCCGTCGCACTGGCCGTCTACGGCGCCGTGGTGGTCGCGATGGCCGACAACCTGATCAAGCCGCTGGTCTTGCAGGGGCAATCGAACCTGCACCCGCTGTTGGCCCTGTTGAGCGTGCTGGGGGGCGTCAAGGCGATGGGACCGATCGGCATTGTGGTCGGGCCGATGATCGTGGCCTTTTTGCAAGCCCTGTTGAAAATGCTGCAAGTGGAACTCGACGCGATGGGGAATCAAGCGGGAAAGGAGGCGAAATGAAAACAACGGCCCGCTTCATGGCGGGCGCATCGTTGCGACCGCGCCATCTGTAGGGAACGCCATCCGTGGCGTTCCGTGAGGCTGGTGCGACGTCGTCCGGCAGGGCGCGGAACGCCACGGAGGGCGTTCCCTACAGAGTCCGTCGCGTCTTCGCACTTCAGTCCGCCGACCAAGGGTGATAGACTTGAATTCACGAATCGGGGCTGATCGAGGCGCGGGTTTCGAGGCGTTTTGACATGCGAAAAATCAAGTCGGGCGGGGGTTGGCCGGCCATCTGGTACACGCTGCGCAAGGGGCGCGAGGTGGGCGGCCTCTGGAAACTCTGGAAGGCGATGCGGACCAAGAACGCCTGCAAGACCTGCGCGCTGGGCATGGGCGGGCAGGCCGGCGGCATGGTCAACGAACAGGGCCATTTTCCCGAATTCTGCAAGAAATCGCTGCAGGCGATGGCCGCCGACATGCAAGGCGCCGTCCGCCCCGAGTTCTGGGAAACCTACTCCATCGCCCAATTGCGGGCCTTTTCGCCCCGTGAGCTCGAATCGTGCGGAAGGCTCACCACGCCGGTCCTATACCGGCGTGGAGACGACTATTACCGTCCGATCACCTGGGACGATGCGCTCGCGCGGATCGCGGCCCGACTCAAGAGCGTAACGGCCGACGAGACGTTCTGGTATCTCAGCGGTCGCAGCTCGAACGAAGCGGCGTTCTTGTTGCAACTTTTCGCCCGGCTCTACGGCACGAACAACGTCAACAACTGCAGCTACTATTGCCACCAGGCCAGCGGCGTCGGCCTGACGAGCTCGGTGGGCGGCGGCACGGCCACGATCGATCTGGCCGATCTCGACGAGGCGGAACTGGTGTTCGTCATCGGGGGCAACCCGGCCAGCAACCATCCACGCTTGATGCGCACGCTGATGCAGGTGCGCCGGCGCGGCGGCGACGTCATCGTGATCAACCCGGTGGTCGAGACGGGCATGGTCAACTTCCGAGTCCCCAGCGACCTGCGGAGCCTGTTCCTGGGCAGCGAGATCGCCAGCCACTACGTGCAGCCCGACATCGGCGGCGACCTGGCGCTCCTCACCGGTATCGCCAAACGGATCGACGAAACGCAGGCGGCCGACGTCGAGTTTCTCACCCGGCACTGCGACGGCTGGGACCAGTACTCGCTCTACCTGCGCGGGCTCGACTGGGACGAGATCCACCGCAAGTCGGGCGTGACCAGGCACGACATCGACAAACTCGCCGAACGCTACGCTCAGGCCGGGTCGGTCGTTTTCAGTTGGACGATGGGCATCACCCATCACGCCCACGGCGTGCGGAACGTGCAGGCGATCGCCAACCTGGCCTTGATGCGTGGCATGGTCGGGAGGCCGCACTGCGGCCTGTTGCCGATCCGCGGCCACTCGAACGTGCAGGGGATCGGCTCGGTGGGCGTCACGCCCCAATTGAAGGAAGCCGTCTTGCAGCGGCTGCAAGACTATTTTCACGTCCGGCTGCCCACGCGGCCGGGCCTCGACACGCTGGGGTGCGTCGAGGCCGCCCATTCGGGAAGGCTCAAACTCGGCGTTTGCCTCGGCGGCAACCTGTACGGCTCGAACCCCGACGCCGCCTTCGCCGCGGACGCCCTGGCGAAGCTCGACTTCGTCGTTTATTTGAACACCACGCTCAACACCACCCACGCGCACGGGCTGGCGGACGAGACGATCATCCTGCCGGTGGCGGCCCGCGACGAAGAGCCGCGGCCGACGACGCAGGAATCAATGTTCAACTATGTGCGCTTCAGCGACGGCGGCCCCGCGCGGCACGACGGACCGCGCAGCGAAGTGCGAATCGTCGCCGACATGGCCTCGCGCGTGCTGGGCCGCGAGGGCCCTGTCGATTGGGACGACCTGCGCGACACGGGGCAAATTCGCAAGGCGATCGCGGCCATCGTCCCCGGCTTCGAGAAACTGGCCGAAATCGATGAAACAAAGCGGGAGTTCCAGATCGCCGGCCGCGTGCTCCATGTGCCGCGGTTCCCCACGGCCACGGGCCGCGCGAAGCTGCACACGCACGCGCTGCCCGACCTGTTGGGCGGCGAAGGCCAGTTGCGGCTGATGACGGTGCGCAGCGAGGGGCAGTTCAACACGGTGGTCTACGAGGAGTACGACCTCTACCGCGGCGTCGACCGCCGCGACGTGGTGCTCGTCCATCCCGGCGACATCGAGCGGCTGGGCCTGAAGGCGGACCAGCGAGTGTCCGTCCGCAGCGAGACCGGGGTCATGGCCGGGATCATCGTCCGAGCTTTTCCCCAGATCAAGCAGGGTAACGCCTTGATGTACTATCCCGAGGCCAACGTCCTCGTCTCGCGGCGGCTCGATCCGCTGTCGAAGACGCCGGCGTTCAAGGGGGTTCCCATTTGGCTGGAAGCGGCCCGAAACGGCGAGCCGGCCGTAACCCAGGCGGCGCCGCTTGCCGAAGGCCAACCAAGCCAACGAAGGCCGCTTCCGAGTTGTTAGCCCGTATGGTGCATCGCGATCCGCACCATGGCCATGTGGCCGAGGTCGCGTGCGGACGTTATACTTCACGCGGCCGACCATGAATAATCCCGGCTAGAAAGCGACCGGGGCATCGCTTAGGCTCTGCCCCAGCCACCGTGAATGTCTCATTCTCGACCGCGTGAAGTAGATGCTGGGGGCAGGTTCTGGAGACCGCGTTCGCATGCCCGCAGATCCCATGCCCGCAGATTCATCCTCCCCTGGAGAAGGCCCTCGACGCCGGCGCCCCCATCGCGCGCGCCGGCGCGCGGCGGAGCCGGGCGACGTGCGGCGCTCGCTCGCCGTGACGTTGCCCTTGCTGGCGATCATGGCCGCCGGGTTTGCCGGCGCCTGGTTCTTCAGCCAGCGCGGCCCGGTGGCGGGCCGTGCCTCGAACGCGGACCAGCCGAAATCCGACGAACCGATTCAACCGCATGCCACGAACGAGCCGCTCCTCGCGCGGCAGGCTCCGCCCAGCGGTCCGCTACCCGAACCGCCCGCCGATCCACGGGCAAACATGGTGCTGGTGGCCGCCGGCAAGTTCCTGTTTGGAAAGGATAAGCGTGAAGTCGAGTTGCCGGACTATTACATCGACCGCTACGAGGTGAGCCAGCAAGAATACGGCCGGTTCCTGGAATACATCCGGCGGACGGACGACCATTCGCATTGCGACCCCAAGGAGCCGAAGGGAAAAGACCACACGCCGTTGAACTGGGGCCGGCCCAATTTGACGGACCCGCGATGGCCCGTGGTCGGAATCGATTATTGGGACTGTTGGGCCTATGCCGGTTGGGTCGGCAAGCGACTACCGAGCGAGGAAGAGTGGGAGAAAGCGGCGCGTGGCGCCGATGGCCGTTTGTACCCCTGGGGCGATGCCTGGGATCCGGCCAAGGCGAACTGGGGCCCGTCACCCGGCGACGCGCACACGCTCATGGCCGTCGATGCCTTGCCAGAGGGACGAAGCCCTTACGGTTGTCATCACATGTTGGGCAACGCCGCCGAGTGGACCGCGAGCTTCATCGACGAAGCCAGAGGCGTGCATTGCGGTCGCGGCTACTGCTGGCGCCTGGGGCACATGCTGCCGTTCGTCGTCACCTACCGCATGCCGGGCGGCACCAATCTCCGCGACGAAGGCAGCGGCGTGCGCTGTGCGCTCGACGCCAAGTAGCTGCTATAATCGAGTCTTTCGATGAGCAAACGCGACCCCCAACAACGGAGCCCTTGGGCAGGACGTGTACACCTATCTGACGTTCACCGCCGGCCAGCGGGCCGGCGCCAACCTGCTGCTTGATCCACTCCACAAGACCCGTATCGGGCGCGGCACGGAGTGTACGATCATGCTGCCCGACGCGCTGTGCTCGCGCGTCCATGCCGTGATCGCGCGCGAAGACGAGGTTTGGCTGGTCCGCGACGCCAACAGCCGCAACGGCACGTTCGTCAACGGGCAAAAGGTCGACGAGGCGGTGCTGGGCGAAGGGCACCATGTGCGGGTCGGTTCGACCGAATTCGCTTTCCATCAAAGCGAACAGCCGCCGACGGTCGGCCCCTCGACCGACCTGAACGTGACCCAGACGCTGATCAAGGACACGCGCGTGGGCGCCCTGGGCGGCGACTCGTTCGCCATTTCGGCCGCCAACCATCCGGACCAGGCCCAGGAACTGTTGGTGCTGTACCAGTTGTCGATTCGGCTGCTGGGTTGCACCGACCCGAACGAGTTGATGCGGATCGTGCTTGAGCTCTTGCGCGAGCGGACGCGCGCCTCGGTGGTCGGCTTTCTCTGGACCAGCGACGACGGCAAGCTGAAGCCGAAACTGGTGATCCCCGAACGCTCCGCGGCGCATGTCTCGCTCAGCGAGCCTCTGACCAGGCTGGTCTGCGAGGAAGGGCACGCCGTCTGGATCGCCAACCAGCAGTCGCACGCCTCCGAAGACACGTTGCAGCACTACGCCGACGCGATTTGCGTTCCGCTGGTGGCGCCGGGCGGCGCCTTGGGCGCGATCCACATCTACCTCGAAAAGGGGCGCTTCCGGCAGTCGCACTTCGACTTCGCGATTTCGGTCGCCAACATTGTCACGGTGGCCATGATCCGCGTCCGCAAGGAAGAGAGCCTTGAAACCGATTTCGCGCGGCTGAAGGCGAAGACGCCGGGCTACGACGAGCTGGTTGGCGACTGTCCGTCGATGCAGGATCTCAAGGCGAAGATCGGCCGCCTGGGGCGTGCGACGGGCTGCGTGATGATCCGGGGCGAAAGCGGAACCGGCAAGGAGTTGGTCGCGCGGGCGATCCACCGCGTCGGCCCCCGCGCCGATCGGCCGCTCTTGTCGATCAATTGCGCCGCCATCCCAGCCGATTTGATGGAGAGCCAATTGTTCGGTCACAAGGCCGGCTCGTTCACCGGCGCCGACCGCGACCATGAGGGACTGTTCGAGCAAGCCGACCTGGGCACCCTGTTCCTCGACGAGGTCGGTGAACTCAGCTTGCAGGGCCAATCGAAGCTGCTGAGGATTCTCGAGGGGCATCCTTTCCTGCCGGTGGGCGGCACCCGCGAGATCCAGGTCGACGTCCGCGTCATCGCCGCCACGAACCGCGACCTGCCGGCCTACGTGGGCGAGAAGAAATTCCGCGAGGATCTTTATTATCGCTTGACCGTGTTCGAACTGGTCGTGCCTCCGCTGCGCCAGCGCGGCGACGACGTGGGGGGGTTGATTGACTTCTTCCTCGAACATTTCCGCGGGCAGCACGGCCGTCCCGGGCTGCGGCTCTCCGACGAGGCACGGACGAAGCTGCTGGCCTCGCAATGGCCCGGCAACGTGCGGCAATTGCGCAACGTGATCGACAGCGCCGTGGTGCTGGCCGCCGGCGAGCGGATTGAAGCCGGCGACCTGGGGCTGCGCGAGGCCGCCGGGCCCGCGCTGGAGTCGCTGCGAATCGAGGATTGGGAGCGTAAGCTCATCGTCGAGGCGCTCGCCCGCAGCGAGGGCAACGTGCCCGAGGCCGCCAAGCTGCTGGGCATCGGCCGCGCCACGCTGTATCGCAAGCTCGAAGATTACGGCATCGACCGTTAATGGACGACGGAAATCCCTCCCCGCCACTCGTCAAACCGGACGGCCGGATTTCCCGCGTCCGGCTTTCCCATGAACGTGATGAGCTTTTTCGGCATATGCGTCCCTGCTGGCGATTTGTACGGCGACCTTGAAGAGTTGGTTCTCAAGGTGGCTGCGGAGCGGATCGGGTTTGCAGGCGACAGGCGCTACTCGCGTTTCCATTCGACCTGCTTGACAGCAAGGTGGAGATGCGTTGCAATTAGCCTTCGTAGATACCTTGGCGGACGATTCTGCCAGTTCAGTGCGCCCCATAACTCGTACCTAATCGTTGGACGAAAAGGCATCGCGCGCCAATCTTGCGGTCTCGCATCCGAGGGCGTGCTCGGGGAGAACACATGAACCTCGATCAGGTCGTCTTGACTGTTCAACACTTTACACGGCGATGGCCGGATGTGAAGCGATTTCCAGGCGAGGCAGCCCGCGCCGAAGGCGACACCGATGGCGGCTTCGAGCGCCTTCTGCGTGCCAACCTTGAGGCTGTCGGTGTTCCTGGAGATGTCGCACTCGCGCGGGAGCTTCACTTCTATGACGGACGTTATGGCGCGATCGTGCCTCAGCACGAGCTTGACTTGGTCATGCGACTGAGTGACGGCCCCTGTGTCCTTGAATCCAAAGCATGGACTGATGTCGTCGACAAAGGCCCCGTTATCGAGTTTCTCGGTAAGGTGCTCGACTTTATCGCCGCGCCAAAGTTCGACGTCGTGGCGGACTCGCTCAAGGTGGGCTTCATCGGCCTCTCTGGCTTCACCGAGGCCGCACGTCGGATCATGTTCTCATTCGGCGTCGTGCCGTTCTCCAAGGTCGGGGCCGATCTGTCGTTCCGGTTCCTTGACCTTCAGCTTGCGGAGCTTGAGCGATGCTGCCACAATGCTAGTGATGCGGGCGTGGAGGAAGTCGTCACGGCCCGCGCGTTCATCGGGCCTTTTGTGGCTTTTGAGGGTAGGAAGCTCACCGACATCGTGTGGGTAGAGGCCGACGAGGCGATCGTGGATGTCGCTGGACTCAGGCGCGGCGCGGCACTCTACGAAGAGGCGCGGGCCGCTCACAAGCACGCCCTGGACGTTTACCGCAAGGTGAGCAAGCGCTTCACGGTTTGAGCGAAGGAGACGGAATGGCTAACATCACTCACTTTAACGTCAGAGATGTCGCCCTCTACTACCAGGGTTTGGTTGCGCTGGCCGAGTCGCCGATGGCAAGCGCGGTCGCTGCCGAGGAGATCCGGAGGCGCGCCGTCACCTCGGTTGAAAGGCGTCGGGCGATCTTTTCGCTGCCATCGCCACGAGGACATTTCGACAACCTGGGTGAGAAGATTCTTGTCGACCTGCGCCAGATGAACCTCGCCACCGTCGCGGACACCAAGGTTAAACTCACCGCGGCCGGCCTTGCCATCGCCGACGGCTTGAAAAAGGGCGAAGGCCGTCGCGCGCGGCTTGCGATCCTCGGCCGGCTCGTCGAGACCTACGACAACGCCGCATTCCTCTGCGCGACCGTCACGCCACCGATCGGCAAGCCTCTCTTCATACCGAATCCGCGCGCGGCAACGGAGGAGATGGACGATGAGGAAGGGGAGAGCCGCGTCGTGCCGGCCAACCTGGAGTCCGTCTGCGCGGCGTGGGCGGAATGGTGTCTGGAAAACCACCGACCAGACCTCATGCCTCCCGACTTCCTGAAACGAGCGGAGGCGCTCCTGGAGGCATCCAAGGAGAAGCGGGGCTTCGCCGAAAAGGCCCGCAATGCTCTTGCGCAGCTTGTGGTGGAGTCAGCCACGAAGGGCCGCATCGCCAAGGCGCCGCTCTTCGGGGCCATTCGTGATCGCCTGAGCACAGCGGGCGGCCTCAACAGTGTCACGAGGCCTGTCCCGGGCAAACCGCTCTCCGTCGAGGTCGTGTTCTCGTGCATGCATATCGGCCGCCCGTCGGCGCGCGAGGCGGAATGGCAGCCGCTGGGCGCCCGGATCATGCAGGTTGAGGACGTCTGGATTCACGAGGCCGAGCCGGCGCACTTGGTGTCGAGCGTGCTTGCGGCGATCCTGGAGGCGCGACGCGCCCTCGTCGAGCGCGCTGGCTACTACAGGATCTACGAGCTTCGAGACCGGGTCTGCGAGGGGCTCACGCTTTCGCAAGGCATGTTCGACTCGGTGTTCGTTCATATGTATCGAACGCGGCCAGGTCTGATGACTCTCGGCGTCGATTACGAGAAGATCACGGCCAAGCGTCTTCCAATCGAGATCCGCGATGGTGCCTCATCCAATCTATTCAATCTTGTCGCCTTCAAGGGCCAATAGGAAATGACACATGCCGCTACCCATTAAGTCCGGGACCTCGCCGATTGCGAATCCTTACGAAGGGCTCGCTCTGACAAACAACCCGTTCCCAGGCGACCCGATCATCCGACCAGGATCCAAGGATCGACGAACGAACGGAGCGATCTTCGCAGACGGGTGTCGCAAAGAGGTCATCTCTCGATTTGAAAAGCTGCTCCTGCGCGGGACGGACTTCAACGGTCGCGCGCGCATGGCGCTGCTGTGGTCAGAGGGCGACAAGGAAACCGGCCGTGGAACCGGAAAGACTGCGCTCCTTCGGCATTTCCAACACCGCATTAACCGCGACTGGGGGACAGCGGAGTTCAAGCAGTTTAGCGCGGCGGTCATCTATGTCTGTTTCCCCGATATGGTTGATCGGCTATTCTCGGAGCAGCTTGCGTGGGCGGCGCTCCTCGACGCCGAGGAGTCCGGCCTGATCCGCGCCGCGAGCGCAATGCTGCGCCTCGCAGAGATTCAGAAGCGCTGGGCCGACCAAAGCGGCGCGCTGCTTGAGGAGATGAATCGCGCGGAGAGCGCGGGCCACGACACCGTAGACGTCCTGCTCGACAACAAGGTGCTCGAAGGCACCGGCCTCGCCGTTGAGGACGTCGTCAGCGCCGTCGTCGAGCGCTTGACCGACGCTGGGGTCAAGGCTGCGGTGGCGGAAGCGCTTGCCGTTGCGAACCTCAGCGGACACCTCCGTTCCCTTCGGAAAGACGGCGAGGTGCGGCCTTACTACGTCCCGCGAGAAACCAAGGGACTTACGCACGCTAAAGACCTTCTTTTCAACGATGTTGTCCGCTTCTTGAACGAGGCGGGATTCGCTGGTGCGTACCTGTTCATCGACGACGTCGAGAACCTTACGGACCAGATGGCGAACAAGGAAACGATCAAATTCGCCAAGGAGCTAGCGATGTGTCTTGCCCGCCCGGGGCGGGCATCCGCAGACATGCGATTCTTCAGCTTCGTGCTCACAACGCACCAGCAGGCGGCAACGAAGCTGGCACGAGGCTGGGGCGAAGCTGGCCTTCAGGCAGTGGCGCGGTTGGACCAGATGGCGGACACATCCGTCAAGGTGCCGCTCCCCTCGGAAGACGGCGCATTGGAGATGTTGGCGGAGTACATCAAAGAGCACCGTCTGCCGGGCAAGGATGGTTTACAATGGCTTCATCCCTTCACCGAGGCGGCCGCGCGCAAGCTGGTATCCGGCGTGAAACCAGCGCTTCACCCGCGCACGTTTCTCCAGAAGGCGCACTTCGCCGTCCGGCAAGCCGCTGACGACCGGCTGAAGTCCATCGAGGTCGCGGACATCGAAAAGCTCCTTAGCAACATCGGCGTCGATGCGACCGCGAGCACCGGCGAGCCTGTGACGTTTGACACCTACTGATGGGACGATTTCGCGCTGACGATACACATCGGCACCTCCAACATGGCACTACAAAAGGTTTCCCTGCCCCGCTGGTTTCCACGCGGCCGATAAGGTACGATAAACCGGCGTTGCCCACCTTGAATTCCCTCCTTGAGGATAGCCTGCCATGATTCGACTTGATGGTTCGTGGCCCCGTGCCGTAGGGCCCCTTCTAGCGATCGGTTTGCTGGCCGCGCCGGCGTCGGGACAGGAATGGACCCGCTTCCGCGGACCCAACGGCACCGGTATTTCCGAGGCCACGACGGTGCCGGCCGAATGGAGCGAGAACGATTACAACTGGAACGTCAAGCTGCCTGGCGTCGGCCACTCGGCGCCCGTCCTGTGGGGCGACAAAATCTTCCTGACCAGCGCGCTGGAAGCGACGGGCACTCGTGTCGTGCTCTGCCTGAACGCCGCCGACGGCGACACGCTCTGGGAACAGCGGTTCGATTCGCACGCCGGCCCCAAGCACAGCCTGAACAGTTTCGCCTCGCCCACCCCGGCCGTGGATGAAGAACGGGTGTACGTCGTTTGGTCGACGCCCGAGGAATACACGTTGTTGGCCTTGGACCATGAGGGCGATGTCGTCTGGCGGCGGCCCCTGGGGCCGTATTGGGGCGAACACAGTTGCGGCGCCTCGCCGATCGTCTATGAAAACCTGCTGATCCTGGGCGCCGACCAAGGGCTTAGCAAGGAAAACCCGCCCGAGGCCGCCAGCTTTCTCGTGGCCGTCGATCGACACGACGGGACCATCCGTTGGAAAGTCGACCGCCGCACCGAGTTCGTGGCCTATTCCACGCCGTGCGTCTACGTTCCCGAGGGCGGTCAGCCCCAACTGATCTTCAACTCGGGCGCTCACGGCATTTCGAGCATCGATCCGGCCTCGGGCGACACGCTTTGGGAACTCGACGTATTCGACAAACGAAGCTGTAGTTCTCCGATCATCGCCGGCGGGCTGATCTTCGGCTCGACCGGTTCCGGCGGGGGAGGCAACTACGTCGCCGCCGTGCGCCCGCCCAGCGGACCCGACGAGATGCCCCGGCTCGAATACCCCGTCATCAAGGAATCGGCGCCCTACGTGCCCTCGCTGCTGGCCTACGATGGCTTACTCTTCCTCTGGAGCGACGCGGGCGTCGTGAGTTGCCTGCGCGTGGCCGACGGCAAGAAGGTCTGGCTGCATCGCGTGGGTGGCACTTACTACGGCTCGCCGGTTTGCGTCAACGGCAAGCTCTACTGCATGAACGAGGATGGGGAGGTCGTGGTGCTGGCGGCGGCTGAGAAATACAAGCTGTTCGGCCGCAGCCCCATGGGCGAAGGGAGCCACAGCACGCCGGCCGTTGCCGACGGACGGATGTATCTGCGGACCTATTCGCACTTGATGTCGATCGGCGGGGCGAAAAAATAGGGGGCGATGAAATAGCCACGCTTCCGCGTGACGCGCGAGTGGACCATGTTGACCCGGCTGAAAGTCAAGGGATTCAAGAACCTGGCTGACGTGGACGTTTCGTTCGGGCCATTCACGTGCGTGGCCGGCGCCAACGGCGTCGGCAAATCGAACTTGTTCGACGCGGTTACCTTTCTTGGCGCCCTAGCCGATCGGCCTCTCATGGATGCGGCGAAGTGTGTACGCGACGAGGCAGATCGCTCAACCGACGTACGGACATTATTCTTTTCCGTGGGTGATCGGCATCTCGATGAGATGTCGTTTGAGGCGGAAATGCTGGTGCCCCGGCATGGCTCTGACGACCTTGGCCAGCAGGCGGAAGCGACCATCTCGTTCTTGCGGTATTCTCTAACGCTCCGTTATCGCGCCGCCGACGAAGGGCCCATGTCGGAGCGACTTGAGGTGGCCAGGGAGGAGCTCCGGCACATCAATATCGGCGAAGCCCGCGAATCCCTGCGTTTCGAGCATTCCACCAGTTGGCGAGCGTCGGTAGTTGCCGGCCGGCGGGCGGGGGGGGCGTTTCTATCCACCGAGGGAGACTCCGGCGACCGGGTGGTCAAACTTCACCAAGACAAGGCGGGCGGCCGTCCCCGAGCGCTGTTGGCGCGGAATTTACCACGAACTGTCCTATCGAGTGCCAACGCCGTCGAAAGCCCGACCGCGCTGCTCGCACGCCGCGAAATGCAGTCTTGGCGGTTGTTGCAGCTCGAACCCTCCGCGCTTCGCGCCTCCGACTCCTTTAGTGCTCCAACTCGAATCGGCAAGGACGGTTCGCATCTTGCGGCAACTCTGTACCATCTTGCGACGCTTGAGAATGGGCACCGTGTCACGCCGATTGATGAACCTGCCGTTTACTCGCGTGTTGCAAACCGCCTTGCGGAACTGGTCGAAGATGTCCGACGGGTCACTGTTGACAAGGACGAACGAAGAGAATTGCTGACACTCCAAGTCTTGGACCGAGACCACCGAATGCATGCCGCACGGGCACTCTCCGATGGCACTTTGCGGTTCCTTGCATTGGCTATCCTTGAACTCGATCCTGAAGCCCAAGGTCTGCTCTGTTTCGAGGAACCCGAAAACGGCATCCATCCACAACGCATCCCGATCATGTTGCAACTCTTGAACGACCTTTGCGTTGACGTTCAGGAACCCGTTGGCACCGACAATCCTCTACGCCAGGTGATCATCAATACACACTCGCCCGGAGTAGTCGCCGCAGTCAACGACGACGACCTGCTACTCGCTGAACCGTGTGAGGTCGTGCTGTCCGGTGCGCGAACGAGCGCAATCCGTTTTGCGTGGCTTGATGACACCTGGCGCGCGAAAGCACGGAGCGAGGAACGCCCGATCGCGCGGGGGCATTTGATCGCGTACCTGAATCCGTTGGCGACGCATCAAGCGAACGACGCTCACGCGGCCTTATCCGGCCAATCTCAATCCAAGAAACGGCGCGTCATCGACCGCACGGATCTTCAAATGATGCTCCCCAATTTCCTCGTCCGCGAATGACTGAACTGCGATATACACTTGTATCGGACGGCCCGTCCGACAGCGTATTACAACATCATCTTACCTGGTTACTCCAACAGCACATCAACGTCGAAACAGCGGTGGCCGCCGAGTGGGCCGACCTACGGTTCGTTACTCCGCGCCCAAGGAGTCTCGCGGAACGGATTCGATGCGCGATCGAGCTTTATCCCTGTGATCTACTGTTTGTCCATCGTGACGCCGAAAGAGAAAAACGAGAGAAGCGAGTCGACGAGATCGCCGGCGGCGTGGCTTCTTTAGCCACTCCTCGGCCGATCTCCGTGTGTGTTGTGCCCGTGTGGATGCAAGAGGCATGGCTCCTCTTCGATGAATACTCGATACGACAGGCAGCCGGTAACCCGAGGGGGCGCGTGCCACTGGTGATCCCGAAGGCAAATGAAGTCGAGCAGCTTCCCGATCCGAAGGCGATCCTATACCAATTGCTGAAATTGGCCAGCGAGCAACGCGGCCGCCGCTTGCGAAAGTTCTCGGTCCAACGTGCCGCGAAAAGAGTGGCGGACTTGATCGATGACTTTGCACCGCTACGTCAATTGTCGGCATTCAATGCGCTGGAAAAAGATCTGATTCAGGTACTGCAGAGCCACGACTGGACCCAACGCAACTGATCCACCTCGCCCGCACTCGTCCCGGGAATTCTCCCATGTCCATTCACCCTTGGGAATTCTGGATCGACGTCGGCGGCACGTTCACCGATTGCCTCGCTCGGCGGCCCGACGGCTCGCTCGCCCGGCTCAAGCTGCTCAGTTCCGGCGTGACGAAAGGGGCCGCCGCCGTCGGCTCGTCGCGCAATTCGGTCGTCGACCCGGCGCGGTCGTCCGACCCCGAGCGATTTTTCGGCGGCTACGAACTGCGGCTCCTGGACGGCGATGGCCGGATCGTCGCGACGACGAAGGTTTCGGATTTCAACCGCGCGACGGGTGAGCTGCGCCTCGCCGAGCCGTTGCCCCTCGCGCCGCGCGCGGGCCAGGCCTATGAGCTGGTTTCGCAGGATGAAGCCCCGATCGTCGCCATCCGCTATCTGCTTGGCCTTTCGCGCGAGGCCCCGATTCCACCGGTTGTGGTACGGCTGGGCACGACCCGCGGCACCAACGCGCTCTTGACGCGCCGCGGCGCGAAGACGGCTTTCGTCACGACGCGCGGCTTCGGCGACATCCTGAAGATCGGCTACCAGAACCGGCCGCGGCTATTCGACCTCGACATTCGCAAGCCCGTCCCGCTTTTCGCGGCCGTGGTCGAAATCGACGAGCGCATCACGGCCGCGGGCGACGTGCTGATTCCACCGGACCCGGCGAAAATACGCGCGCAGCTTGCCGCGATCAAGGAGCGGGGAATCGAATCGCTGGCCATCTGTTTGCTGCACGCCTTCGCGCACCCCGCCCACGAGCAGCTTGTGACGCGGATCGCGCGCGAGTCCGGCTTCGACGAAATCAGCACCAGTAGCCACGTCGCCCCTCTGATCAAGATCGTCTCTCGCGGCGACACGACCGTGATGGACGCTTACCTCAACCCCGTCCTGCGGGCGTACGTCGAATCGCTGCGCCGCTCGCTGGGTTCGGGCGAGTTGCGGATCATGACCTCGGCCGGAGGGCTGGTCACGGCCGAGCGGTTCGTGGGCAAGGACAGCATCCTCTCGGGGCCGGCGGGCGGCGTGGTCGGATTCTCACGCGCCGCGCGCGCCGCCGGCTTTGAACGGGCGATCGGTTTCGACATGGGCGGCACGAGCACCGACGTGGCCCGCTTCGACGGCCGCTGCGAGCTGGAATACGAGACCGAGAAGGCCGGCGTGCGCGTGGTGGCGCCGATGCTGGCCATCGAGACGGTCGCGGCCGGTGGCGGCTCGATCTGCGGTTTCGACGGCGTCAAGCTCGTCGTCGGTCCCGACAGCGCCGGCGCCGACCCCGGCCCGGCCTGCTACGGCGGCGGCGGCCCGCTGGCCGTGACCGACCTGAACTTTTTCCTCGGCAAGATCCTGCCGGAACATTTTCCTTTCCCGCTCGACCGACCGGCGGTCGAGGCGAGGCTGGCGACGCTGGCCGAAACGATTCGCGTGGCCACCGAACGCGGCTTCCAACCGCGGGAGTTGTGCGACGGCTTCCTGCGCGTGGCCAACTCGAACATGGTCAAGGCCATTCAGACGATCTCGCTGGCCAAGGGATGCGATCCGCGCGACTACGTGCTGGTGGCCTTCGGCGGCGCCGCCGGTCAACACGCCTGCGCCGTCGCCCGCGAGTTGGGCATGCGGCAGGTGCTGCTCCATCCCGATGCCGGCATCCTGAGCGCGTACGGCATCGGACTGGCCGACGTCACGCGGCACCGCGCGGCCGGTGTCTACCAACCCTATGGCGAAGCGGCCCTGGCCGATCTGGCGCCGACCGTCGAGCGTCTCGTCGGCGAAGCACGCCGCGAGGTGCTCGCCGAGGGAATCGCGCCCGAACGGATCGAAGTCCGTAGATCGCTCGACATCCGCTATCGCGGACTCGACGCCTGGCTGACGATTGCCGGACCCGCCATGTGGGACGGCCTTCCCAGGCCGTCTTCCGCCACAGACGGCCAGGGAAGGCCGTCCCACGGTGAGTTTTCCGGCAATTCCTCAGCGGGTGCCGCGCAGCGCCCATCTTCGTTTTCCTTTGCCGAGGCCTACGAGAACGAGCATCAGAAACTCTACGGCTACCGGCACGAGGGCCGAGCCTTGGAGATCGTCGCCTTGCGCGTCGAGGTCATTGGCCGCACCGCCGACTACGATGCCCCAACCCAAGTGCCACGTCCAGGCGACCCGCGGCCGGAGTGTACCGTCACGGCTTACTTTGACGCCGTCGCGCATGAAACGCAGGTCTTCGACCGGGCCACGCTCCAGCCAGGCGACCGTTTGCGCGGGCCGGCCATCGTGTACGAGAAGCTGGCGACGACGGTGGTCGATCCTGGCTGGCGCGCCGAAGTGCTCGGCCGCGGCGAACTGCTGCTTTGCGACGAGGGGAGCAGTGACGTTGGGAGCGGGGGCCGCCGCGAGGTCTCGACCGATGCCGATCCCGTGATGCTGGAAATCTTCAACCATCAGTTCGCCGGCATCGCCGAGCAGATGGGCATCACGCTACGGAACACCTCGAGCAGCGTGAACGTGAAGGAGCGGCTCGATTTCAGTTGCGCCGTGTTCACGGCGGCGGGCGAACTGGTCGTGAACGCGCCGCACATCCCGGTACACTTGGGGGCGATGGGCGAAACGGTCAAACGCATTCTGGCCGACAACCCCGGCCTGGCGGCCGGCGACGTGTTTGTGACCAACGACCCCTACCGCGGCGGCTCGCACTTGCCCGACGTGACCGTGGTCACGCCGGTCCACGACACGGCGAGCGGCCGACTCTTGTTTTTCACCGCCAGCCGGGCGCACCATGCCGAAATCGGCGGCATCCGCCCAGGCTCGATGCCCCCCTTCTCCCGAAACCTGGCCGAAGAGGGCGTGCTGATTCGCAATTTCAAGCTCGTCGAGGCCGGGCGTTCGCGAATCGACGCCCTCGGCGAGCTGCTGCTGGCCGGTCCCTATCCGACGCGCAACGTGGCCGACAACCTGGCGGACGTCGCGGCCCAGGTGGCGGCGAACAACCAGGGCGCCCGCGACCTGGGGCGGCTCGTCGAGCGTTACGGTCTGAGCGTGGTGACGGCCTACATGCGGCACATCCAGGCGGCCGCCGAGCGGAAGATGCGCGCCGCGCTGGCGCGGCTGCCCGACGGCGACCACCGTTTTCTGGACCATCTCGACGACGGCTCGCCGATCGCCGTCACGATCAGCGTGGCGGGCGATTCGGCCGTCATCGACTTCACCGGCACGGGTTCCGTGCTGGCCGGTAATTTGAACGCCAACCGGGCGATCGTGACGGCGGCCGTGATGTACTGCCTGCGGTGCCTGATTGCCGAGGACATTCCGCTCAACCAGGGCGTGTTGGCGCCGGTGCGGATCATCTTGCCCGAAGGTTTGTTGAACCCGCCCGAAGGTCCAACGCCCGCGACCAGCGCGGCGATGGTCGGCGGCAACGTCGAGACCTCGCAGCGAGTGGTCGATACGCTGCTGGGAGCCTTGGGCGTGGCGGCGGCCAGCCAGGGGACGATGAACAACCTCGTGTTCGGCGACGCGACGTTCGGCTACTACGAAACGATCTGCGGCGGCTCCGGCGCCACGCCCCAGTTCGCGGGCGCCGACGCCGTCCACACGCACATGACCAACACGCGGCTCACCGATCCCGAGGTGCTTGAGCGGCGCTACCCCGTTCGCCTTCACGAGTTCTCGATCCGCCGCGGTTCGGGCGGCGATGGTCGCCGTCGCGGCGGCGACGGCATCATCCGCCGCATCGAGTTCCTGCGCGACTTGGACCTTTCGATGCTCTCGCAGCGTCGCGGCCCGTATCCGCCCTACGGCGTGGCCGGCGGCCGGCCCGGCGCGCTGGGACGCGACACACTGACGCGCGCCGACGGCACGCGGGAAGCGCTGTCTGGTCAGGTGCAGTTCGTCGCGCGCGCGGGCGATGTGCTCACGATCGAAACGCCCGGCGGGGGTGGCTACGGCAACAGCTTCCTTCAAGCCAACTAGACGGCGTGCGGAAACGCGGCAAGAACGAGAATTCAGGGGAACCGCGCGAGGCCAAGTCGCTAGAATAGTGGGTAGGTTGATCTTCAGCCATGAACGTGGAGGCGAAACACCATGCCGATTCACGACTGGAACCGCGTCGAGGCGGGCATCTTTCACCACTTTCATCACGACTGGATCTCGGAAATGGCGCGCGCGTTGAACGGCGGCATCCTTCCGGACGACCACTACGCCCTGGCCGAGCAACAGGCCGCCGGATTCGGCCCCGATGTCCTGACTCTGCAGGGAACTCGAGCGGAACTGGACGGAGAGGGGGCGACGGAAGGGCCGGCACCGAATGACGCCAGCTTGCTCCTCGCGCCGCCCAAAGTGCGCTTTTCGGCCGAGTCGGCCGGAGAGTTCCACCGTCGGAAGAAGAGCACGATCACCGTGCGGCACGTCAGTGGCGATCGTGTCGTCGCGGTCCTTGAAGTGATCTCGCCCGGCAACAAGGGAAGCAAGAACGCCTTCAAGGCCCTGATCGACAAGGCCGGCGAATTGCTGGAACACAAAATCCACTTGCTCTTGCTCGATTTGTTCCCGCCCACGAGGCGCGATCCCAACGGCATTCATGCCGCTGTTTGGGAGGAAATCGCCGACGACGCGTTCACGCCCCCGCCGGATAAGCCGCTCACACTGGCCGCCTACGAGTCCGGGCTGACCGTGCGCGCCTACGTCGAACCGGTGGCGGTGGGCGACGTGCTGAGCGACATGCCGCTCTTCGTGGCGCCGGGGGCGCATGTGCTCGTCCCTTTGGAAGCAACCTACGCGGCGGCCTTCGCGGCGGTGCCCCGGCGCTGGCGGCGCGTGCTGGAAGCGTCGTCCGCATGAACCGGTCCTGGACGTGGCGCCAGGCCAGGCTAGGGCAGGTTTCCGAACGGTCGTAGCTGAACTCGCCGGAGTTCCCGCGGTCGAGGGCCACAAATTCAGGTGACTTGCGATGCCAGTTCGTTAGAATAGGAGGTCAGTCAATCTTCAGCCTTGTAGGTGGAGGCGAAATTTCATGCCGATTCACGATTGGACTCGCGTTGACGCGGGTATTTTTCACGATTTCCATCTGGAGTGGATTTCCACCATCAAGCGCGCCTTGAACCAAGGTCTGTTGCCCCCCGAGTACTACGCCTTGGCGGAACAGGTCGCCGGCGGACTTCATCCCGATGTGCTGTCCTTGGAACGTTCCCCAGAAGCCGGCGGCGACGGCCCCTCGTCGGTATCCTCCCCGTCGGGGGCGATCGCACTGGCCGCGGCCCCCCCGCGGGTGCGATTTACCGCCACGTCCGAATCGGAAGCCTACACACGGAAACGACGCCGGATCGCCATTCGCCACGCCAGCGGCGATCACGTCGTGGCGATCGTCGAAATCGTCTCGCCCGGTAATAAAGGGAGTCGGCACACGTTGCGGTCGTTCGTCGAGAAGTCGATCGAGCTCCTCGACGCCGGCATTCATTTATTGGTGCTGGACTTGTTTCCGCCCGGTCCCCGCGATCCCCAGGGTATCCACGGGGCGATTTGGTCGGAGATGATCGACGGCCATTTTTCGTTGCCGCCGGAAAAGCCCCTGACGTTGGTGAGCTATTCGGCCGGTTCTTCAAAACGCGCCTTCATCGAGCCGACGAGCGTGGGGGACGAGTTGCCGCGAATGCCCTTGTTCCTCGAACCGGAGTTCTACGTTGACGTTCCTTTGGATGCTTCCTACCAGTCCGCCTTCGACGCCGTGCCGCGGCGTTGGCGCGACGAACTTGCTCCACCACCGTAACGGCCGCATGACTCTCGCTCGGATACTCGGATACGGGAAGTCCCTTCCCTTGACGCTTGGAATGTGGTATACTCGTGGGATGGAAGAGGCGAGACGGACGCCAATCCGCTTGTGCGGCCGTACCAGTCCTTTGCTCCTCGTGTAGCCGGCATCTTCTCGAATCGGTCGTTCGAGACGGAAACCTGTCTCTCGAACGCGATCGATCTTTCTTGCCCCTTGTTGGAGCGGTCTTCGCTCCCCTGCGGCGGCGCGGCGCGTCGCGCGACTCCTATTCGAAGAAAGGTCTTGATGAGATTTGAAGATTTAGGTTTACCCCCGTCGCTGCTGCGCGCGGTGTTGGCCGAAGGTTACTCCGTGCCGACGCCGATCCAGGCGCAGGCGATTCCGCGCGTGCTCGAAGGCCGCGACTTGCTGGGCTGCGCCCAGACGGGCACCGGCAAAACCGCCGCCTTCGCCTTGCCGATCCTCGATCGCCTGGCCAAGGGCGCGCCGCGCTCGGGACGCGGCCGGCCGATCCGCGCACTGGTTTTGTCGCCCACCCGCGAACTGGCGGCGCAAATCGGCGATAGCTTCCGGGCCTACGGCCGCCATACGGGCCTGCGGACCTCGGTCATTTTCGGCGGCGTGAACCAGAACCCGCAAACGCGGGCTCTGCGCGACGGGGTCGATATCCTCGTCGCCACGCCCGGCCGCCTGCTCGACTTGCACGGCCAGGGCTTCGTTCACCTCGACGCGGTCGAGGTGCTCGTGCTCGACGAAGCCGACCGCATGCTCGATATGGGTTTCATTCACGACATCCGCAAAATCGTGCGGCACTTGCCCCAAGAGCGGCAAACCCTGCTCTTTTCGGCCACCATGCCCGACGACATCCGGCAACTGGCCAACGCGATCTTGCGCCAGCCGCTCCGCGTGCAAGTGGCCGCCGAATCGGCCACGGCCGAGAACATCGAGCAAGTCGTCTACTTCGTCGAGGCCAAGCAGAAGCCGGTCTTGCTGGCGCATTTCCTGAGCAGCCAGCCGGCCACGAGAACGCTCGTCTTCACCCGCACCAAGCACGGGGCCGACCGCGTGGTCAAGCAGCTTTCGCGATCGGGCATCCGCGCCGAGGCGATCCACGGCAACAAGTCGCAAGGCGCCCGCCAGCGGGCGCTGGGCAACTTCAAGTCGGCCCAATCGGCGATCCTGGTCGCCACCGACGTCGCGGCGCGCGGGCTCGACGTCGACGACATTTCACACGTCATCAATTACGACCTGCCCAACGTCGCGGAAACCTACGTCCACCGCATCGGCCGCACGGCCCGCGCCGGCGCGGCCGGTATCGCCGTGTCGTTCTGCGAGACCGCCGAACGGGCACAACTGCGGGCCATCGAAAAACTGATCCGGCAGCCGATTCCCGTCGTCGACGAACACCCGAATTACAAGTCCCAACCCGAACTGCCGATCTACCGGCTACCGCGCGCCGCGGGCGGCCGGCCGACGCAGGGGAGCCCGAAGCAGGGCCAGCCGAAGCAGGCGAAATTCAAGTCGCGGCTGCCGACGGGTGGGTCAACGGCCACGGCCGATCACGGCTCGCGCGGGTCGAAGAAAGCGCGCCGGGGGCGGAATCTGGGACGACGATCAGGTCATGCCCAGCCGCTGGGCCGCGCAACGTAGGGTGGGCACCGCCCACCGTGGAATTTCACCTGATTTTCCCGTAGCCACAATCGACCGAACCTGCTCAAATCCCCTCCCTGCCGTCATCGTCCGGCGGCGGGTTTTTCCCGCCGCTCGCCAAACGACCATGGAGGGACCGGTATGCTGAGCGACTGCGCATTGGGCGTGGGCGTCGACTCGCGGGCGCGGATCGACCCCGAGGCGACGATCGGTCCCTACTGCGTGATCGGTCCCGACGTGCATATTGGCCGCGGCACCCGCCTCGAAGGCCATGTCACGGTGGTCGGCCGCGTGACGATCGGCGAGCACAACCACATCCACTCCGGCGTGCTGATCGGCAGCCTCTCGCGCCGCGCCGGCTCGGCGGTGATCGGCGACCACAATGTGCTCCGCGAGGCCGTCACGGTTCGTCTCAACGGCGCCAAGCAAGGCGGCCCGACGACGATCGGCGACCACAATTTCCTGATGGCATGCACTCATATCGGCCGCGGCTGCCGGCTGGAAGACCACATCATCATGGCCAACGCCGCTCGGCTCGCGGCGGAGGTCCGCGTCGGCCGCCATGCGTTCCTTTCCGGCGGAGTGCTCGTCGAGCCGCGTGTGTCGATCGGCCGCCACGCCTTTATCAGCCTTCTCAGCCGCATCCGCCGCGACGCGCCGCCGTTCATGATGATCGAGGGCAAACCACCTCGCCCGCGGTGCGTGAACCTGGTCGGCCTGAAGCGGCAGGGCTTCTCCGGCGAGGCCATCCGCGCCCTGACCAAGGCCCACCGACTGATCTATCGCGACCGCCTCGATCTGTCGCGGGCTTTTGAAGTCTTGCAACAAGCGGGACTGATGCTCGAACCGGTCGGCGATCTGTTCGATTTCGTCCAGGCCCAGCGGGCCGGCGCGCGCGGGCGCGCATTGAAATCCAACGATCCACTCAAAGGCTAGCCCGGATGATTCATGGTCCGCCGACGATTTGCGGCTGGTTCAAATGCGGGTAACAAAAGCGGTGTACGCGGCGGAAGCGGATGGCCAGCCGCGAAGCGGCGACAGAGTCTAGCCTGGGGCGTAAGCCCTCGTTGTTCTACACACTTTTTATTGCGGGTGGTGAAATGGGGGCGTTGGGAAATTCCGGTCTCTTAATAAGATGCCAGGGGCTTGCCCCCTGGAGTTTCACGTTGGTTTCTAGATCGAATGCGGCCGCATCCCCACTGTCCGTGTCGCCCCGCAGGCCGCCGAAGGCGGCCTGCGGGGCGACACGGGGAAAGGCAGGTAATCCGGGGAGCCTGCGTGTGTAGATGCGAGCGTGAAACTCCACGGGGCAAGCCCGTGGCCTCTTGGAAGATGTGTAGAACAACGAGGGCGTAAGCCCCAGGCTAAGCTATGTCGTCCCTTCGGGACTATCGTACCAAGGAATCTGCCATCCACTGGATCGCGGGGTCGCGACGAAGTGGGCGATTGCGGGCTTCTTACACGCGTCACCCAATGGTAAAATGGCGCAACGGCGGTCGCGCGGCATCGAGCGGGGCGGCGTGAAATGAATTTCTTCACTCCCGAACTTTACGAACAGTATGCGACGGCATCTTCGAAAGATGCCGCCAAGGTCGAAGCGATGTGGGACGCCGCCGAGGCCAAGTATGAGCGGCGATTGAAGCAAATCCGAATTGCCATGCCGGAGGGCGTACGCGAGCTGGCCGACCAACTCTGTCTGCACGACGCGATGCTCGTGGAGGCGATACCGGCTTCGGGAGAACTCCGTAAATGAGATCCACCCGCTTGGCACGGCGACGCGATTGCAAGCCGTCAAGATCCCCGGAAATCGCCGGAACACGAATGGTTCCTCAAGCCAGCGATCGCAAACCGGCATGGTCGCCGACATCCGCGCCGCCGCCAAACTGGCTTACACCAGTCGTCATGCCAAACGCATCGCCAAGACGAGCCGCGCGAAGTCGCCGTCGCCGTGACGGCTTGCCAAAATCGAAAGGAACTCACCAATCTGTCCTTCAGGAGAGTTTGAGATGTTTCGCCGCATGTTCCGCCGGCTCGCGCTCGTGAGTTGTTTTTCCGCGCTGTGGTTCGCCGCGGCGCCGTCCAAGGCCGTGGAGCCGGCGGAATGGGTCCGCGAGCGCCTCGACGAACTGGTCGAGCTCTACCGTTACTTTCACCAGCACCCCGAGCTGTCGCTGCGTGAGAAGGAAACGGCGGCGCGGCTGGCCAAGGAGCTCAAAACGGCCGGCGCGCAAGTCACCACCGGGGTCGGCGGACACGGCGTCGTGGGGGTGATCGAAAACGGCCCCGGCCCGACGTTGCTTATTCGCACCGATCTCGACGCGCTTCCCGTCACCGAGCGAACCGAATTGGTCTATGCGTCGCAGGTCCGCGTCAAGGACGCGCAGGGAGCGGAAACGGGCGTCATGCACGCCTGCGGGCACGACATCCACATCACCACCCTGGTGGGCGCGACTCGCTACCTTGCCCAGCATAAGGACCGTTGGAGCGGCACACTCATCGCGATCGGCCAGCCCGCCGAGGAACGCGGCGAAGGCGCCAAACGCATGCTCGACGACGGATTGTTCGAAAAGTTCCCGCGGCCCGACTATGCCTTGGCCCTGCACGTCGATTCGACGCTCGCGACCGGGCGGGTCGGCTACCATGCCGGCTACACACTGGCCAACGTCGATAGCGTCGATATCGTGGTCCGCGGACGGGGCGGTCACGGAGCCTTTCCGCACATGACGATCGACCCCGTGCTGCAAGCGGCGCACTTGATCGTCGATTTGCAGTCGATCGTCAGCCGCGAGATCAAACCCACGGACCCGGCGGTGATCACCGTGGGTTCGATCCACGGCGGCACCAAGCACAACATCATCGGCGACCAGTGCCATTTGCAACTGACCGTGCGCAGCTATTCCAACGAGGTCCGGCGGCACTTGCTCGATGCGATCCGCCGCAAGGCCAAGGCCGCGGCCGAAAGTGCCGGCGCCCCCGAGCCCACGGTCGAGGTTTCCGAGGGAACGCCCGCCATGTACAACGACGAGAAGCTCGTCGAGCGGATCGTGCCGGTCTTCCGCCGGCTGTTCGGCGACAAAAACGTCGTCGCGAGCGAACCCTCGATGGGGGGCGAGGATTTCAGCCGCTACGGTCTCGCCGGCGTGCCGATCTTCATGTTCCGGCTGGGCGCCGTCGACGAGAAGCGGCTGGCCGGTTTCGCACGCCTCGATCAGCCTCCCCCTTCGCTGCACTCGCCGCTGTTCTATCCCGACGCCGAGCCGACGCTGGCCACCGGCGTCACCGCGATGGTCGCGGCGGCCCTGGAGATCTTGGGGAAAGAACGCGGAAGAAGGCGTTAGATGTCCCGCTTTTCAAGAAACAACCTGTGCTGGCTGGCGGCCTACCTGGCGTCGCTCGGCGCGGTCGTGTCACTACTCGTCCAGACGCGCGCGAGCCGTTTGCAGGCCTGGGGCCGTCCTGAGACGCAAGCGCGCTGGCGCGAATTCCAGGCCGGCGAGCGGAAGCAATGGGACGACCAGACGGGTCCGGTTCGCCGCCGGCCGGCCCAAGCCGGCGCCCCGGCCGACGTCATTTTGTTGCGTGACCACTTCGGCGCCGTGGTCGCCGGCATCGTCGCCACGGGCACGTTTCTGTTCGCCTTCGTGGCGATTTTGTTGCGCGGCAGCGTGGCAAAGCGTGACGCCGCGAGCGTACAATAGAACCTATGACGACCACGCCCGCCACGCATGTTCCGTCGCCGCGCCGCGCCGCGCCCCCCGCCGTCCGTTGGCGGAGCTGGCCGATCGCCGAGGGGGGCTGGCCGGTTGGGTGGTTATCGGCGCTGGCGGCCGGCGTCGTCGCCGCGGTCGGCCTGACCACGGCGAGCGTCGGCTGGTCGGTGGCGGCCGGCGGCTTGCTGGCCGCCGCGGCATGGCGCTGCTTCGTCCCGATCGAAATTGAAATCAACGCCCAAGGCGTCTCGCAAGAGTACTTCGGCCGCCGCCGTCGCATCCTTTGGAAGGCCGTCGCCACGTACGAGATGTGTCGCGCGGGCCTTTGGCTGGCGCCGGCCTCCGGCCGCCGGCCGTTTGACTGCGGGCTTTACCTCCCTTGGGGCGCCCATCGGGCCGAGGTCGAAGCGCTGGTCGATTACTATCTGCCGCGCGACGATCCGCCGCGCGACGACTCGCTGTACCACTTCGATGTGAATCGAGCGTCATGAGTCGTCTGCGGAGGCCTGTTCGTCGCGGCGGTGCAGATCGACCGCGCGCCAGAGATACCAACTGGCCACCGAGCGGTAGGGCCGCCAGCGCTGGCCGTGCCGCGCCAGTTCGCCCGGCGGCGGCAGCTCGGGCCTGCGATACGTCAGCATGAAGCCGCGGCGCACGCCCAAGTCGCCGGTCGGGAGCACGTCGGGCCGGCCCAGCCGGAACATCAACAGCATCTCGACCGTCCAGCGGCCGATGCCCCGCACGCTGACCAGCCGCGCCAGGATCTCCTCGTCGTCCATCCGCCGCAGCCTACTCAACGTCGGCACCGTGCCGTCGAGCGTCTTGGCCGCCAGATCCTTGACGGCCGCCACCTTCGCGCGCGACATTCCGGCGCCGCGCAGCAGATCGTCCGGCGCCGCGGCGATCGCCCGCGGGCTCAATCCGTAACGTCCGGGAAAAGCCGTTTGAACGCGGGAAAAAATCGTCGCCGCCGCCTTGCCCGACAATTGCTGGTGGACGATGGCCCGCAGCAGGGCCTGGAATGGGCTTTGCATCGTTTCCGGGCGCAGCGTAAACGGACCCGCGCGCTCGATGACGCGGGCCAGCCGTCGGTCGGCCCGGCACAGCGCCGCGCTGGCCACCGCCGGGTCGAAGGAAAGTTCCATGCGAGTCGAAGCCTCGTGTAAAATCGATGGCCGCTCGGTCGATTCTGGGAGCGCCGCCCGAACAAGTCAAGCGGAACTTCCGTGGCTTTGACGTATGTGGGGCGGATGCGTCTGTTTCACAAGCTGCGAGATTACGCAGCCTTCGAGGAGATCCTGGACGAGACACTGGCCGAAAACCCCGCCGGGCGAAAGGGGCCCATCGATGGCGGATTGCGTGCCGCCCCGGCGGCTCGCCGTCGGCGGCATGTACGCCGCCGACGGCAAGCCGGTCGGATACCGGCCTAGCGCCTAAAAGTTCAACCAAATTGCCAAAGAGCACTCTCGCGCCGAATTCCCTCGACGATCTACCGCTTGAGACCGATCGCCACGAGCTTCCTCGTCCTCTTTCTCTCTTTCCGCTTCACGCGTCGCGCCTTGCTCGCAGTGGCCCGCTCGCGCGCCGCGGCGCCGACAGCCGCCGGCCGGCCATTTTCGCTCGCCCGTGGCGAGCCGACCCGCTGCGCGGGCTCCCCGGCGTTAGACCCCTGTTTGTCAGACGTGAGGGACGTGCCCGCCAGTTGAGCGCCTTGCCCCGCCACTTGAGCGCCTTGCCCCGCCAGTTGAGCGCCTTGCCCCGCCAGTTGAGCGCCTTGCCCCGCCAGTTGAGCGCCTTGCCCCGCCAGTTGAGCGCCTTGGCCTTCCGGTTGAGCGCCTTGGTCGCGCCTCGGGTGGCCGGCAACGACGGCCCGGCCATTCGTCGTCGCCCGATCCACGCCCCTTCGTGAATCGGTGAAATCTGCGCAATCTGTGGATCGACAAGCGTGTTCGTCGATCGTCGGGGCGCCGTCCGCCGGCACGTCGGCCGGTTCGGCTGGAAACTCGTGGACCACCTTCATCGTCGCCAGCTTGAAGAATTGGACCTTGGGCAGGGGGCGGGGCTTGTCTTCCGCCGCGACGCTGTTTGGGCCGGCGAGCCAGACTTCGGCCTTCATTTCCCAGACCCAATACCCGTCACGGTCGTCGAACACGCGCTGGGCGTCGACGGGCAACTCCCGCCGCGCGCGGCGGACGGTGGCCCACGAGTAGCCCGCACCCTTGGCCTCGCGCTCGATCTCGCTGACGGGCATCCGGCCGCCTCGCAACAGCGACTTGAGCCAGCGGGTGGCATCGACACGCAGGGCGCGGCGGCCGGCCGCCGCGCCGCCCAACGCGCGCGACGCGCCGTCGGCGGTTGCCAGACCTTCGGCCCGCCATTCGACCCGCGCCGCGGCGCCCGGCGCGATCCCCGCCGCGCGGCGGATGCGGAACGCCATCGCCGTCCGATCGTCGGCCTCGGGCGAACGGGCTGCGACAACGTATCGCAACTCCGGCGATGCCTCGTCGCGCAGCAACGCCCACACCGACATGGCCGCACCGCACGATGCCAGCGCGCCCAACTGCCGTTTGGACACGGGCCCGGAAAAGTCGTGACGCAGGCCCACCACCGCCAGCACCGCCACCCCTCGCCGCGCCGCCAGGTCCGCCAGCGACTGAAAGAGCGTCATACTCGCCTCGTCCAACTCTTGGCCACGCGAGGTGAAACCGACGGACGGGGGCTCGAAAATCAGCAACTTGCAGTCGCCGGCAAGCGTCAGCGACTGCTCGATCGACGCCAGTATCTGATCGACTGGGAGCGCTGCCTGCCCGGCCGGGAGCACGATGATGCGGTCCATGTCGGCGCCGGCCGCCGCAAGCCGCGACGGCAGCCTGCGTGCTCTCGACGGATTGCCCGGCACGATCAGTACGCGCGCCGGCTGGGGGCGCGGCGGAATCTCGCCATCGCCGCCGTCGGCCTGGTCGCCGAGCGCGTCGGGCCAAGCGGTTCCGTTCGTGACCCTGGCTGCCAAATCGGCCGACAGGAAGCTTTTTCCGGACATCGTTCCGCCGACCAGGATGGTGAGGTGGCCCAGGGCCACTCGGCCCGGCCAGAGCCAATCGACGCTCTCCGCCGCGGGGGCCGATTCCCACTCACCGGATGCTTCTCTTCCGTTGCACGATGGAGGGCCGTCCGATCGATGATCCCCTTCGTCGCCGGGGGTCGAGGGGGCGATCGAATGGGCGGGCGCCGGGTCGGGCGACCGGGTCGATTGCGAACCATGCTTGCTTGGGCATTCGCACTGGGCTGGCATTCTTGAGTCTCCTTAAAATCGGTATTCAGAACGTAAAACAGAACCCACAGTCCCAATGATACGGATCTTATGTCTACTTGTCAAGAGTATATGTCAGCGATTTCCAGAACCGGTCCCAACACGTTCCCAGGAGCCGGGCCGAAAAAGGTATCGGCGTCAGGCGCGCGGGCTGGATACCGCCGGTGCCGGCCAGTAATCCAACGCCGCCGGGCAACGTAGTCGGCACACTCCGTGTGCCGTAACCTGCGGCGAGTCGACGTCGGTGGGCGGAACGCTACGGCACACGGAGTGTGCCTGCTACGTTGGGCTACTGCCCGACGACCCCAGTTCGTCTCGCTCCGCCACCACCGTCGTGGTTCGCCCGGTCATGCTATCGATCAGGTGCTCGAAGAAGAACTGCTTGCGATCCTCGCGAAAAGCCCCGTCCGCCGCGACCGTGAGCAAGGGGCGGAGATACAGCCGGGCGATGGGCGTGCCGGGCCGGCAAAGCCGCGCCAGCCCGCGTAGCACCGTGCTGTTGCCGTACACGCCCGCACAGCCGACGAAGGCCATGTGTGCCAACAGCAGTGGGTCAATTTAGCTGAGTGCCAAAGCTTCAGTTCCTCGATGTAGCCGGCGACCATGACCGGTTCCCCCTGGGCGAGTGAAATCCTCCGGGCGTCGGCCCACCGGCAGAAGCGTAGGACGGCGCGAAGGTAGGTGAGGCGGGTGTTGAGGTTGCGGATGTTCGCCGTGAAGAATTCGACGAAGCGCCCGATCGCGTCGGGGCCGGCGGAGCGAATGACCGCCGGGACGGCGACGGGGGAGTGAGCGGAAAGTTGACGATTGCCGACGATGATGGGCTGGTTACTCAACGTCGCGAAAGGAAACAGGCGGACCAATAATAGGTTGCATAAAGGGCGTTATGCAACGTATTCTGTCGCGAGGGCGACGGCGGGCGACGGTGCAATAATCCGTCGCGTGAGTCAATGGTCGGCTGGAGTCGCGCCTCGATCTCCCCTTCGACTGCCAGACGCTTATCGGAATCCGAATACTTGGGGGTGAGCAGGGCCGCGCGGTATTTGCGGCGCAGAGAAGCCGCTGCCTCGACCATGTCGTCGGACAGCTTCGCATGTTTCAATTTGGTTTCTAGGGACCTACTCGTGCCATTTCGCGCCGGATGGACGGCATTGTTGACAGCGGCGGCAAACCAAGCATTGACCGTGGCTCTGAGAAGCTTCTTCTTGTTGGCATCGCGGCTCCAATCGGCCAGGCCGGCATCGTGGATCTGCGTCAGCAACGCTTGATAGATCTCCCTGATCTGATCGATGGCGAGGAAGTCGCCATTCGCCTGGACGAGTTGAGAGATTTTGATGAGGTTCGCGTCGCGTAGGGATTCAAGTGAATGGACGACAAACCACCGGGTTCGTTCAATCCAGAATGCACAATCGTTTCCGTTGGCAGACATCACGTGGCCGACCTTGGCGGCAATCGCCGTCCGAAGCAGGGTGAATTCCGGCGTGGTTGTTGCTCGCGTGGCAGCGTCGAGTTCGTAGGTCAGGAGTTTCAACTCGTCTTTCACCGGGCGGCACGTCACGATTCGAAAACGTACCGGTTCGGCGCACCGATCGAACTGCAGCGACTTCTCGAGGATGCAGAGACCATCCGTTTTCGTTCCGTCGGTGTGTTGTTTTTTCTCCTTTTCCAAAAGTTTCGCGATGGTCCAAAGCTGATCTAACTCGTTGCTTTTGACTTGGACGAACTCGATCTCCTCGGCAAGTGCCGATAGCCAGATAAGAGTGACATCATCCTGGCTCTCGCACCAGACTTGCGCCAGTGTAGGGTCGGCGAGCATATCGAGGCAGAGTCCGGCGGCAACATGGTCCTGTACCGCGAAGCCGCGACGGGCTACTGTGCCACCGGTTTCCAGTGGGGCGAGCGCATGGATAGATGCGGGAGGCACGATCAATGTATCTGGGCTGCTAATTGCGGGTGAGAGCCTTCAGCGGTCGATGCTGATAAAGAAATCCTTGAAGGCCATTTGTGGTTGTAACCTGTATCATGCCGCCCAATCTGCGCAGAGCAATTCGGCCTGCTTAAGCACGGTCTGGGTTGCCTCTTCCTGCTTATCCGGCGGATAGCCATACTTCTTCAGGATGCGTTTCACCATCACGCGGAGCTTCGCCCGCACGCTCTCCTTCACGGTCCAGTCGATGGTTACGTTCTTTCTGACGCCGCCGACCAAGTCGCGGGCGATTTGGCGAAGGGTCGGCTCGCCGAGCACCTTGACGGCGCTGTCGTTGGCTTCAAGGGCGTCGTAGAACGCCAGCTCGTCATCCGACATGCCGAGGTCTTCGCCCCGCTTGTGGGCGGCCCGCATGTCCTTGGCCAGTTCAACCAAGCGGGCGATCACCTGGGCGGCGTCGATGGAGCGGTTCTGGTAGGCGCGGATGGATTTCTCCAGCATTTCCGCGAACGAGCGGGACTGCGTGAGGTTCTTCTTGGCGCGGGTCTTGATCTCGTCACCGAGGAGTTTCTTGAGCATCTCCAGCGCGAGGTTTTTCTGCTTCATCCCTTTCACCTCGGCAAGGAATTCGTCGGAGAGGATCGCGATGTTCGGTTGCTGCATTCCGGCCGCGGCGAAGGTGTCGATGACCTGGTCGGAGGCCACGGCCCGCGAAATGATCTGCCGGACGGCGTGGTCCAGGTCGTCGGCGCCCTTGCCGTCGTGGCCGGTGCCAGCGAGCTTGGCGAGCTGCGCGCGGATGCACTGGAAAAACGCGATTTCCTCGCGGATTTCGCTGGCCTTGTCTTCGGTGGCGACGAGAGCGAACGCCTTGGAGAGTTCGGTAGCCGCCTGCATGAACCGCTGCTTGCGGTCATCGGCGGATTCCTTCTCGCTTTGCGGCGTGAGGATGAAGTCGGTGGCGTTGGCCAGGACGGTGAGTCGCTGTGACGGCTTGCCGGTGAAAAACGCCGTGTAGTCGAATCCGTGGAACATCGCGGCCACGACTTCGTACTTCTCCATCAGCACGTCGACGGCCTCCTCAGTCGGGATGCCGACGTAGTCGCGATCCTGCTCGGTGTACTCGGCCAGAGCCTTCTTGAGTTCGGCGGCCAGGCCGAGGTAATCGACGACCAGTCCGCCGGGCTTGTCGCGGAAGACGCGGTTGACGCGCGCGATTGCCTGCATGAGACCGTGGCCCCGCATGGGCTTGTCGAGGTACATCGTGTGCATGGAGGGAGCATCGAAGCCGGTGAGCCACATGTCGCGCACGATGACGACCTTGAGCGGATCGTCGGCCTTCTTGAACCGCTTGGCGAGTTCTTCGCGGGCTTTCTTGGTGCGGACGTGGGGTTGCCACGTCGTGTCGTCGCTGGCCGAGCCGGTCATGACGATCTTGAGGATGCCGTCTTCGTCCTTGTCGCTGTGCCAAGCGGGGCGGAGCTTCACGATTTCCTTGTAGAGTTCGACGCAGATTCGGCGGCTCATGCAGACGATCATGGCTTTGCCGTCCATCGCGTCGAGACGCTTCTCCCAGTGGTTGACGACGTCTTCGGCAATGAGCTTGATCCGTTTCTCGCTGCCGACCATCGCTTCGAGCCGTGCCCACTTGCTCTTGAGCTTTTCCTTGACGGTTTGCTCTTCGCCTTCGGTCACGTCCTCGAAGTCGGGGTCGATCTTCGGCCGCTCGCCGGCCTGGAGTTCGATCTTGGCGAGGCGCCCTTCGTAGAGAATTTTGACGGTCGCGCCGTCTTCGACCGCCCGCTGGATGTCGTAGATGTCGATGTAGTCGCCAAACACCGCGGGCGTGCTCTTGTCGGCGTGCTCGATCGGGGTGCCGGTGAACCCGATGAACGACGCGTTGGGCACGGCGTCGCGCAGGTGCTTGGCGAAGCCGTAGGCGATGTGGGCCTCGTCCTTGCCTTTGCGGGCCAGGAACCACAGGCAGACGGGAATCTGCGTGGTGTAGAAGAGCTGACCGGGGAGCGAGATCATGCAATCGACGAGATCGTGCTCGACGAGTTGGCGGCGGATGTCGCGTTCGCCGGACTGGTTGCTGCTCATCGAACCGTTGGCGAGGACGAAGCCGGCGATGCCGGACGGGGCCAGGTGATGCACCATGTGCTGCACCCAGCCGAAGTTGGCGTTGCCGGCCGGCGGCGTGCCGAACTTCCAGCGGACGTCTTCGCGGAGCCGCTCGCCGCCCCAGTCGCTGATGTTGAACGGCGGATTGGCGAGGATGAAATCGGCCTTCAGGTCTTTGTGCAGGTCGTTATGAAACGTGTCGGCGTTGTGCGGGCCGATGTTGCCCTCAATGCCGCGGATCGCGAGGTTCATCTTGCACAGCCGCCACGTCGTGTTGTTTGACTCCTGCCCGTAGATGGAGAGGTCGCCGACCCGGCCGCCGTGCGCGACTACGAAGTTTTCCGACTGCACGAACATGCCGGCCGATCCGCAACAGGGGTCGTAGATGCGGCCCTTGTACGGCTCGATGACTTCGACGAGCAGTTTGACGACGGACTTCGGCGTATAGAATTCGCCGCCGCCCTTGCCTTCGGCGCTGGCGAACTTGCCGAGGAAATATTCGTAGACGCGGCCGAGCACGTCGCGGCTGCGGCTCTCGGCGTCGCCGAGGCCGATGGTGCCGATGAGGTCGATGAGTTCGCCGAGCCGCGTCTTATCGAGCGACGGCCGGGCGTAGTCCCTGGCCAGCACGCCCTTGAGTGTGGGGTTGTCCTTCTCGATGGCGACCATTGCGTCGTCGAGGAGCTTGCCGATGGTCGGCTGCTTCGCGGCGGCTTGGGGCTTGTCCCAGCGTGCGGCCTGCGGCACCCAGAAGACGTTCTCGGCGATGTATTCGTCGCGGTCCTCGGCGTCGGCACCCTTGTCGGCCGCGAGGCGGTGGTGCAGCTCCTGGAAGGCATCGGAAATATATTTCAGGAAGATCAGGCCGAGCACGACGTGCTTGTACTCGGCGGCGTCCATGTGGCCGCGCAGCTTGTCGGCCGCCGCCCAGAGCTTCTCCTCGAAGCCCAGGTTCGCGCCATTGCCGTTCGATTTTGGTGATTGCTTTGCCATCCTTTGGGGTACTCCTTGGCGTGGATTGTACCGCAAATCCGACGGGTGTTATACCGTGCAACGTGGTAATTTGGCAGGGGTTACGAAGTGTCGGACGGATCGCGCACCGAGTGGCGAGGGGGCGGGCGCGGGAGACGTCGGTCGAACACGTCGATCACGTCACGGGAGTTCGAGCGATGCCTTGAGACAATCGCCGACCTGGTGCATCGAGGCGTCGGGAAGCGTGCCGATCTTGCGGATGACCAGGTCTTGCCGGACGGTGTACAGGTTTTGGCAAGACACCGCGGAGTCGTTCAGCAGTCCGGCTTGCTGACCGGCGGGAGACGCCGACTCGATCAAAAGCTGTGTCGGCTCGGTCTTGGCATGGCGGGTTCGCGACGTGATTTGGGCAATGATCGTGTTGTCGAGCCGGCCGTTGTTCCGGTCGCACTGCACCACGACGGCCGGGCGGACCTTACTTCCGGTCCCGCTGGCGAACGGGTAGTTGACGAGCACGACATCGCCGCGGGCGACCTTCATGGATTTGGCCGGTGAGCGTCGTAGTCGTCGTAGACGTCCATCTCCTTGTCGTCCCAACCGGCTGCGCCGGCGACTTTGCTTTGCGCCGCGTAGGTATCGGCCACGTCGAAGTGTTCGTCCGTGAAAATCGACTGTACGCGCTGATAGACGTTGAGCGGGAGCAAGACGTAGTGCAGATGGGTCTGCTCGTCTTCCACGGTCACCGGCTGCCCAGCCTTGTTGAGCAGCGCCTCTCGCATTTCGGGGGTGAGCTTGGGCGTCATGGCACAATTATAGCACGTTTTGGCGTGCAGCGGGAGAACGATTGGAGATCACAAGTTGTGACTTCCAAGTCAATGCGGCTCGACAAGAAAGCCCCTCGTGCGCTGCACGAAGGGCGGTCTGAGCCTAGACGCACTCCCAGCTCCGTATTGCCTCGCAGGCGGCGCGGGCGACGACTCGATCGAATTCGACCGTGCCCGTGAGGCGGGGCGGGAAGCCGCCCCTGACGAGCCACTCGAACAGCTCTTCGGCGAGCTCGCCACAGCACCTCCGTTGTGGAAAAAGGGCAGAGTTCAGACGGGGCGAGAATGCCGGAGGCGGGGGACAGGCGGCAACGATTTGTTGGCGACGAACGGCCGTTTTTTCTTTGCCGTCGCTTTCGACGTCGGCTACGCTTCTCGTCGATGGCTTCTCGTTCGCGAAAATCACCACCGGCGACCCAGGCGGACCTGGCTGTTTTGCAATCCGGTATGCGATCCGAATTTCAGGCCGACCTTCGGGCGTCGAACAAGGAGCTGATTCGTGCGTTCAAAGTGATGAACGAGAGCTTGCTCGAAGATTTTCGCGGAGCGTTCTTGGACCGCACGGAGCAGCAGAGCGAAAGGCTCGACGACCACGAGCGTCGTCTCGTGGCGGTCGAAGGCAAGCTTGGAATCGCGGCCTGACACTTCCGAGCTGGCTGGTATGGTGCCAATTTTTTGGGTTTTGCGTTATAATCCAGAAATTCCTAAGGAATACAACGATGATTGTCATTCAAGGAAGGAAATCAACGGAACACGGGAATGCGGCTACCGGCAACCTGCGTAAACAGGTTCCGCACTTGCTTAAATACGCGCCGGAACTCGCCGCAATCAATCACGGAACGATCAACGTCGAACTCGAAAAGGCATTGGTCGTAGCTCGGCCAGACTTTCGCACCGATCCAATCACTTGGCAGGAGCAAAACAAAGACGAAGTTTTCGACATCCTGCGAATCAAATTCGAGTCGAAGAACGAACGTGAACCAGTCGATTGCTGGGTCTACATCGCTTACCAGTCAGCCCATCGAAATAATCTCTGGCACCACGAAATCGTTGGCCCTAGGTGGTTGAACATCGTTGACGGGGAGGCTTGCTGCATCCACATCGACCGGGATTCCGTCGAACTGCCGTATCAAGCACGGAAAGTTGTCGTAATCTGACCTCATGCCGAATAATGTCGGGCAGGGCGTCGTCGAGTGGTGCGGCCGGGTTCCGTTGATGAGGCGTACTACTCTGCTGCACGTGCCGCCACGCGAGATACCGGACCGGCGCCGCGGACCAGTGCAAGGGTCGCTGTTCGCGGATGAAGCGGCACCGGCCGCCGATGAGTCCGCCTTCGCGTCGGGGGTGGCATAAAGGGGACAGGTTCAGTTTATGTCGAATGCAAGCCCGATTGCGGGGGAGGCATAATGTCACTCTACCTTTCGAGGTCTCCCGCTCGAAATTGGCTCTCTTTTCAAGATCGGTCCCACGCCTTTCAAAAGGTCGCCCTCGTCAGCATGTGCGTCATGGCG